>JAEEGJ010005025.1_pt1 | contig 42808 bp, 27 predicted proteins | sample 8958761 | NCBI WGS metagenome assembly JAEEGJ01 (sample SAMN16246546, study PRJNA631951) | gut metagenome | biome: gut microbiome; feature: rumen; material: RS-attached | host: Bos | place: Iran: Karaj | collected 2018-10
CAACTTTTTCATATTCAGAAATGATTTAGGGTTTCGTTGATGATTAGTATTCAAATGTTCCAAACTCGCTCTTAATCGTCAATCTCTTTTGTTCCGAAGCCTCCACATGGCCAATAATCTGACTGTCAATATTGAACTGTTTTGCGATGGCAATCATCTCATTAGCAGCCTTCTCGTTGGTGTAAATCTCCAATCGGTGACCCATGTTGAAGACCTTGTACATCTCGTGCCAGTCGGTGCCCGAGGCGGCTTGGATCATCTTGAACAAAGGCGGCAACGCCAGCATGTTGTCTTTCACGATGTGCAGTTTATCCACGAAATGCAGCACTTTGGTCTGGGCACCACCACTGCAATGGATGATGCCGTGGATTTGTTTGCGGAACTCTTTCAGAATCGGAATCATCAGCGGGGCATAGGTGCGGGTGGGCGAGAGGATGAGTTTTCCAACATCAACGCCAGGTACCTCGGTCGGGTCGGTCAGTTTGTGCGGACCGGAATAGACCAACGCTTCAGGGATACTGTGGTCATAGCTCTCATCGTATTTCTCTGCAAGATAATGGTTCAGCATGTCGTGGCGGGCCGAGGTGAGGCCGTTGCTGCCCATGCCACCGTTGTAGCTGTCCTCGTAGGTGGCTTGTCCGTAGGAGGCAAAGGCCACGATGACATCGCCGGGCTGCAGGCTGTTTTCAATCACCTCGTCACGGCGGATTCGGGTGGTCACGGTGCTGTCGACGATGACGGTACGCACCAAGTCGCCTACATCGGCGGTCTCGCCACCAGTGAGCCAGATGCCAATGCCCAAGTCACGGAGTTTCTGCAAGAAATGCTCCGTGCCGTTAATCAAAGCGGAAATCACCTCGCCTGGAATCAAGCTCTTGTTGCGTCCGATGGTGGAGGAGAGCAGCATGTTGTCCGTGGCGCCCACGCAGAGGAGGTCGTCGGTGTTCATCACCACGGCGTCTTGCGCCACGCCTTCCCATACGCTCATATCACCGGTCTCTTTCCAATAGAGGTAGGCCAACGAGGACTTGGTTCCCGCACCGTCGGCATGCATGATGTTGCAATACAGCGGATCATGACCGAGGATGTCGGGGATGATTTTGCAGAAAGCGTTGGAATACAAGCCTTTGTCAAGGTTCTTGATAGCATTGTGGATGTCTTCCTTTTCGGCGGAGACGCCGCGTTGAGCATAACGATTGTCCATGATTTCTTTTTACTATGGCTTATGGCCTATGACTATGGCCAACTTTCAGTGGCCAAGTGGCCATAGGCCATAGTCATAAGCCATAGTCCAATTATTTAAACTTTAACTTTTTCTCTTTGGTGTCAAACTCGAAGTTGCCGAGTTGCTTCATGTTCTTTTGCCCGATGACCCATTGTTCGACCATCTTGCTGACGACCTTACACTCTAAATTGTAGAGCGAGCGGCCTGCGATTCTCACTTCCTTGATGACGACGATGGAATTGTTGGCAATGCCACCTGTGGTGAGGATCTTCTCTACATCGCCCTTGAAGTCGTCGGCGGTAATGCGACCATCCTTCAGCAGTTGCAAGGCACGGGTTTCACTGACACAGAAGTCGGCATTTTGGCTGTAGGTGAAAGGCTCCTTATAACCGTCCACATTGGCAATGAAGTTGAAATAGCCCTTCTTGTCAACGGTGAACATCTCGCTTTGGTCTTCCTGTGGGTTGATGGCAATGTTGACGGTGCCACCTTCTTTGATTTGGTCGCGCGGCACATAGTCTTTACTTAGGATGCGGAACTCGGTGCGACGGTTCATTTGGTGGGCGGCTTCCTTCAGTTCGGTATTGGGCAGCTTATTGATGAAGTCCTCAGTCAGTCTTGTACCGGCCTTGAAGGTGTAGCCTCTCACGGTCATGTCCTTTTGGATGGTGCGCGGCACTCTCTCGCCGTAGCCCTTAGCTGTCAAGCGCAACGGGTCGATGCCACGGATGATGAGGTAATCCACGACGCTTTGAGCACGTTTCTGCGACAGGATGTCGTTATGTTCGTCAGTGTCACGAGCGTCAGTGTGGGAGGCCAACTCAATCGTGATGGTCGGGTTGACTTGCAAGGTTTCAATCAGGCCTTGCAACGAGTCTTCAAACTGTGGTTTGAGATCCCATTTGCCCAAATCGTAAAGGATGTCGGGCAGCATAATGGGCTCTTGTGGGATGGGCTCGATGTCGAAGTCTTGAACGATGTCCTTGCTGAACTCCAAGCCTATGGTGGTCTGTTGCGCAGTCAAAGTGAAATAGTTGTCCTTATCAATAGTGATATCGTAAGTTGTATTTTTGTTGATTTGACTGTCGCTGAAATTGAAGTAGCCTTTCTCATTGGTGCGGGTCATAATGTTGGAGCCATCACTGCCAATCAGGCGAACAGCGGCATTGCTGGCATACTGCTTGGTCTTTGCATCTTTGACCGTTCCCGAGAAGGTGAATAGGATGGGTGGTTCTTCGAAATAGTAGATGTTGTCCAAGCCACGGCTGTTGCCACGGTTGGAGGAGATGAAACCACGTTCATCGTTGGGATGGAAGATGATGGCGAAGTCGTCGCCTGTCGAATTGATGGGATATTTCAGGTTGCGAGGCTCTCCCCACTGACCAGCTGTGTCCATGGAAGAGACAAAGATGTCTAGTCCGCCCATACCGCCATGTCCATCGGAGGCAAAATAGAGCACGGTATCGTATCTCAAGAAGGGGAACACCTCGTTGCCAGGTGTATTGATGCGCTCGCCTAGGTTAAAGGGGTGCTTGAAGGGTTCGGTGGCGTTTTCACGCATGGCTACCCAAATATCATTGCCACCAAAACCACCCTTGCGTTCGGCAGCGAAGTACAGGATGAGTTCGTCACTTGAAAGGGTAGGGTGACCGACGATGTCCAAGGTGTCGACGCCAGCGATTTCCACGGGTCGTGCTTCTGAAAAAGCGCCGCCGCTTTTGCCCGCCACCATGATTTGGCAGCCGTTTTTGCGGTGGGCACCGTTCTGGCAGCGGGTGAAGTAGAGTTTTGTGTATTTTGAGTTCATAAAGGGCGTTCCCTCACTGGCCTCGGTATTGATGTTTTCGCCTTCATCGGCAAGTACAGGAGTGCTCCAGTCGCCTTTGCGGTCTTGTTTCGAGGTAAAGAAATCAGCAAATTCTTGACCCGTGATGCCGTCTTTTTCCTTGCCGGTGGCGGCATCGCGATTTGAGGTGAAGATAATCTCGTTGTAGTTGTTATTGATCCAACAGGCGCCAAAGTCGGAGTCTTTGGTTGAATTGACCTTTTTCAGCATCGTGAGCTGGTATTTCGATGGATTCTCCATCCATTCCTGAATTTGCTGAGTGGTTTCAACACCGAGTGGACCTCGCGGATCTTCGGGCACTTTTTGGGCGTAAATCTTGTACATTTCAATGGCTTCCTTGAACTTTTCATTCATCTTATAGGTCTCAGCCATATAAAGATAGACCTCAGGGTGGGTGTTGGGGTATTCTGTTTTTAGCAAACGTTTGTAGTAAGGCTCGGCGCGTTTGGTGAGTCCGATGAGACGGTAACACTCGCCCATCTGGAAACTGATACGGTTGCGCTCGTCTTTGTTGCGGCGAACCTTGCGGTAGGCTTTTTTGTATCGGTCAGCGGCCTCGGTATACTGCTTGCGCCCAAAAGCCAAGTCAGCGTTCTTGGCGGGATTTCTTCTTTGGGCGTAGATGTCGGAGCTCATGAAGATGAACAGTGCCGACATGATGATTAGGATGTATCTTTTCATGGACATAATTACTCTTTTCGTTAAACGCCTGAAAGGCGTTTTTATTATCGGACAAAAGTACAATAATTTGGGGAATATACGAAGGAGAATAGCAATAAAAAATCCCGCCGAAGCAGGATTTTTTCGATAGACAATTCCAATGTTGCTTATTCAGTCTTTATAATCTTCCTCGTAATGGTACAACCATGGCTGACGGCTTGTAGAACATATACACCGCTTGGCAGGCCAGCCATGTCGATTTGGATATGGTCGTTGCCGTTGGTACTGATGGTTTCAAGCTTTTGGCCTACAGAGTTAAAGAGATAGATTTCTTCAGAGCCTTCGCAGTCGATACTGACCATGTCTTTGGTTGGATTTGGGTACACGCTGAATAGGGCCTCCTCCGATTCTTCGATGCCAGTTCCATATGCCACTTTGATGTCAAGAAGGTAAGTACCAATTTTCCCTTCAAAGTAGGGCATAACACAGAAGTAGAGCGTGCCGCCGCTGGTGGTGAAGCCCTCGTCCAAGACATCGTCATAGAAGTTTGACCAGTTGATTCCATCTGTTGAATAGGCAAACATGGCATCAACCGTATAATAAGTGCTGTTGCCACTGTTGTAAGAGTCATGCAGGCGCGGGGTGATGACATAGTTTCTACCATCGTTGAGCACAATTTTGTAATAGTCGATGTCGGTATTGCTGTGGAGGTTGGAGTCTGTAGTGCTGACTGTGGTCGAATTGCCCGAAATATGGCAGGGTAGCTGATAGGCGCTGTTGATGGTTTCGTTGGATTCGTATGGATCGTAACTGACGGAAGCAGCCACCACCTCAACGCGGACTGGGTTTTGGTAAGCGTAAGCACCTGCATAATACCAATCCGACTCGCCCGAATTCTGGTAAGCCAGTTCCATGTAATATGAGCCAGGTTCTACGGTGATTTCACCCGTGAAATCGAGGCCGTTAGTGTAGTAAAGGTTAGCCCCTAAGCCATTCGAGCAGTCATAGATGCCAATGTTCTGGGCCCATGAGCCGTCGAGGTTGGCCAAATTGACGCGGAATCTGCCATAGAACGTTGTGTTGCCCGAGTTCCAGACGCTCACATTGACAGTGGAACTTGTTCCATAATACAAGTAGTCGCCGGTCACTATTTCAAAATCGGAATAAGTCTCGATGTCTTGCTCATACACAATGTCGAAGAAGGTGTCGTTGAATCCGTTGCGGTCGATGAAATTCCAAAGTTCACCATCCAAGCTATACAGCATGGCAACACCATATGAACCAGGGAGATAGGGAGGGCCTGCTTCACTTTCCAGATTACCGTAGATATATTTTCCTGGCTTTAAAGGATTGGAAGTCTTGTCCCAATATTTCATCACGTTAAGAAAGATATATTCCCCATTGTCATCCTTCCGAAATACACCGGCCCCAATATAGCCGCTGAAGTTTTCATCACCCATGTTCGCAACTTCAGCGTAAACCGACAAGTTCTCATAAAACCAATACTCGGTCTCGCTCATCGTTGGACTGCTGTAGTAAGCGAGTTTGTAACCTGTAGTGCCGCCTCCACCACCTCCACCATTTTGGTTGGGCTCGATGCCAATAAGGGCTTGCTGGTTTTGGGAGTAGTTGTAAGAACTTGGATTCAGGTTGTTGATATAGAAATAATCGTTATAGGATCCGCCCCAGCCCCAATTGAAGTGGAAATAGTTGTTGGCGTTGTAACCGTCACAAACAAAGGCATGGCCACCCGATGTGCTGAAACCGCCGTAAATCATAGGGCGTGCGTTGTCTAACTCGTTTTTGATAAGCTCGATCCATTGGGCATCGGAATAGTCGTTTTTCTTTACGCCGTGTAAAGAGCTTTTGTAATCAAAATAGGTCTTTAGTGCTTTCTCGGCACATGCGCGGTTGCCACCGTAGTCAATGATGTAGGCTGCACTGCCGTAGTCAGGGGCACCGGGAATGCCGTACATCATGTCGACGCTGACACCGCAATGGTACATCAAAGTGGCTACGGCGTTATTGGCACTGCTGACGATGTTAGGCATTTCCGACCATTGGTAGTTGGCGGTACTGAAATCCACATAGAGTGTCCCGTATTCAGGGTGCGACGATGGGACGTAGGAATGGGAACCGAGTCCGTGCGCTGGATAATTCCAGTATTTCATCACTTGAGCCATCGCGGTAGCCACGCATCCTGTCACCGTTCTTGTGTTGCTGTTGTAGTCATACGGGCATTGATCGTTGTAGTATGGACGTTGGTTCCATTTCGTTTGGACCAGAGGCGCCACAGCCTTGTCTGATTTTATGGGTAAAGACTTCCCTAGGCGTAAGCATTCCCATTCGACGCGGATTCCTTCAGAGGCAAGGGCTTTCATCTCTGTTGCTTCAGCAATTTGAGCTGCATACCCGTCAAGCCAGGCTTTAAAGTTGGGTGGAAGTGGCCACTCATCGAAGTTGTTCTCGTACGAATAACCCAAGATTGGAGTCACACAATCGTCGGCAGCCATGATGACATAGCCTTTGCCCGCCGTGTTGTTGAAGATGAAAAACTCGCTGTAACCATATTGTGCTGCCACGTTCACAAAGCGGGCATCATCCATCTTTTTCTTGAAGACCTTGCCGTCTCTTACGGCCATTGTATTGTTCTCTTTCCAGAAACTTTGGGCAAGCTGCTTCGCTATCGTTTCATCAATTGGGCCTCCTGTCAAAGCATAGCTGAAGGCCATCATCAAAACAAAGGTAAAGATTCTTTTCATATTATTATAATTTATTGATTTTTAATAGATTGTAAGTAATTATGAGCAATAAATACCATAGATTACGAGGCAAAGATAATTATCTTTGTGAAAAAAACAAAAAAATCCCGCTGTTTCCAGCGGGATTTTTTGCAAGCAGTTTAGAAGGTTAATTATGATATGCTATCATTTCTTCTTAGGAGCGTTTTCCTCTTCGATTTGCTTGTCCTTCTTGTTACCTTTCATCAGCACGTAAGCAAACGGCGTTGACAGGAACACTGAGGAGAAGGTACCGGCGAGCACACCAACTAACAAGGCGAAGATGAAGCCGCGGATGGTGTCGCCACCGAAGATGAAGATGGCAAGTAACACGACCAAAGTAGAACCCGAGGTGTTGAACGAACGGGTCAAGGTGCTGTTGACAGCGTTGGTCATGTTCTCCTTCCAGGAGCTCTTCGGGTGCAGATTGACATTCTCACGAACACGGTCGAAGATAACCACCGTAGCGTTGATGGAGTAACCGATGACGGTCAGCACAGCGGCGATGAAGCTTTGGTCGACTTCCATGGTGAAGGGCAGGATGTTGTAGAACAACGAGTACATACCCAACACGATGATGGTGTCTTGTGCCAAGGCCATGATGGAGGCCACACCATACTGCCATTTCTTGAATCGGATGGCGATGTAGACAAACATCAGAGCCAAAGCCACGATGATAGCCCAGATGGACTTGCGCGTGACGTCGCTGGCGATGGTGGCACCGACTTTCTGGGTGCTCAAGATACCCACAGTCTCGTCTTCCGAAGAGAACTTCGACATGGTCATCTCTTCTTGGTAGAGACTCTTCAAGTTGTTGTAAAGAATGACTTGGATAACGCTGTCTACAGCAGGGCTGTCGTTGTCGATCAAGAACTTGGTCGTGATCTTCACCTGACCGTTGGTACCGTAGGTCTTTACTTCAGGCGTTGACCAGTCTTCCACGTCTTGGTCGTCGCTCATTTCGAGAGCGCTGTGGATGCCAGCCTTGTCGATGTTGACGTCCGACAGATAGTTACGCACGTCTTCCACAGTGATGTTCGGGTTGTCGAATTGGACAACGTAGTTACGACCACCAGTGAAGTCGATGCCGAGGTTCAAACGACGGATGCCGAGAGAGCCCAAGCTGATGACCAAGAACACGATGCAGATGATGAACGAGGTCTTGCGAATGTCGATGAATCTGTAGTGTTTGTCCTGCAAGAAGTTGCGGGTCATATTGGTCGAGAAGCTGATTTCCTTTTCTTTGGACAGCATACGTTCGAAAATCAAACGGGTGATGAAGATGGACGTGGCCAAAGAGGTGAGGATACCGATGCAGAGGGTGACGGCGAAACTGTGGACAGGACCCGTACCCAAAATGATCAGGATGATACCAGTAATCAAGGTGGTGACGTTACCGTCGATAATGGCGGAGTAAGCGTTCTTGTAACCGTCTTGGATAGCGAGCTTGATGCCCTTGCCAGCCTTGATTTCTTCCTTGATACGCTCGAAGATAATCACGTTCGAGTCAACAGCCATACCTAAGGTCAACACGATACCGGCGATACCAGGCAGGGTCAGCACAGAGCCGAGGCAGGCCAGCACACCGAACAGGAAGAACACGTTGACCAACAGGGCAACGTCGGCGACGAAACCGGCCTTCTTGTAGAAGAACACCATGTAAATCAGCACGAGGATGAAGGCGAACACCATCGACCACATACCTTTTTGCACGGATTCCTTACCGAGGGTAGGACCAACGACTTGCTCTTCCAGAATTCTGGCAGGAGCAGGCAACTTACCGGCCTTCAGGATGTTGGCCAAGTCTTGAGCTTCTTCGATGGTCATGCCGCCACCAGAGATGGATGAACGACCATTCGGGATTTCGCCATTGACAACAGGGTAGCTGTAGACAAGGTCATCCAGCACAATGGCAATCTGCTTGCCCACGTTGTCGCGGGTGAGGTTCTTCCACTTGTTGGCACCTTCGGGGTTCATCTGGATGGTGACTTCCACTTGGTTGCCTTGACCGTAGTCTTGACGGGCATCGGTAATGACTTCACCACCGAGGGCGCAAGTGTTGTCGCGCGACATCTTCAGGGCGACGAGGTCGAGCACTTCGATGCTCTCACCGTTTTCACCAGGATAGGTCTCGGGCTTCACAGTCCAGGCGAGCTTCAGCTGACGCGGGAACAGGCTCTTGCACTCGGCCAGCATCTGGTTGATGGCGGCGGTGTCCTTCACCATGGCGATACCCACGCGGGCTGAATTGGTATTGACGGGCTGCAGCTTCGAGAACAAGGGATGGTTGGCATCCAGTTCTTCATCGGCAACTTCCTCTTCTTCATTCTGGTTTTCAGCTAGCTGGTCAATGAGGTCAACGTCTGTACTGTCAGCAGTGGCTTCCACTTCTTCGCCTTCTTCGGCAACGGCTAGCTCTTGGGTAGATTCGGTGACTTCCTCTTCCTCGCTCACAGCAGGAGTCTCTTCACCGTTCTTTCTGGCCTTTCTGTCGGCAGCCAACTTGGCATCGGCTTGAACGAAAGCCTGCTGAATCTCAGAGAAGTTGTAAGTCTCCCAGAATTCGAGTTGTGCGGTTCCTTGGAGGAGTTTACGCACACGCTCAGGATCTTTGATACCAGGAAGTTCGACAAGGATACGACCTGAGTTCTCCAGTTTTTGGATGTTGGGCTGGGCCACACCGAAACGGTCGATACGGGTACCAAGGATTTGGTAGGAACGGTCGATGGCAGCATCGCTCTCTTCCCTCAAAACTTTCAGCACATCTTCATTGCTAGAGTTGATGTTGATATCTTTTTTGTCCTTGAATTCAAGAAGGAAAATGGACACGAGCTTGGCGTTGGGGTCGATTTCCTTGTAGGCTTCGCCAAACAATGTGACGAAATCGCCCTTGCTAGCTTGCTGACGCTTGGTGGCCAGTTCCATGGCTTGAAGGAAGGTGGGATCTTGTGAGTCGTGCGACAAGGCTTTGACGATGTCCTTCACAGAGACTTCCAGAGTGACGTTCATACCGCCCTTCAAGTCCAAACCCAAGTTGATTTCTTTTTCTTTTGCGTCGCGATAGGTGTACTTCTTAAATCCCAAGTTGTACACGTTGACGTTGTTCATCGAGTCCAGATAGCTGTTTTCAAGCCTGTCCTTTAAATAGTTCTTCGCCTGCGCTTCGTCCATGCTTTTCTTTTCCATGGTCTCGGCAATGGCGTCCTGGATGGACTCTGAGACGGCGATGTCTTGTCCATTGGCATCTTTTGGGAAGACTTGCGCTAAGGCATTCTTCTCTGCTTTCCGCTCCACGATCTTGGTCACCACAGTGAACGAGAGCTGGTAAACGAAAATGAGCGCAAAGATGATGGCTATCGCCCTAATTGCTCCTTTGTTTTGCATTGTAAAACTGATTTAATTATTTGACTTTTAATTTGTTAAATTTCAAAATCGTCTTTTTTACTCAATTACGAGCCTGCAAAAATACGAAATATTTCTATTTATATTTCAACCACTTGAAAATTTCCTTGTATGATAGTTTTTTTCCATACATCAATATGCCCGTGCGATAGATTTTCGCAGCAATCCAGGTCATCGCGACGAAGGTACCTGCCAATATCACAACCGAAACCACGATTTGCCAGATGGGCACGCCGAAAGGAATCCTGACCATCATCGAGATGGGGGAGGTGAAGGGAATCATCGAGAGCCAGACCGACAAGGAGCTGTCGGGATTGTTGACGATATAGAAAGAGGAAATGATAGCTACCATCAGCGGGACGGTGACGGGTAGCGTGAATTGCTGCGAGTCGGTGTTGTTATCGACCAACGAACCGATGGCGGCATAAAGTGTCGCATAAAGCAGATAACCTAGGATGAAAAAGATGAGGAAACACCCGATGATGGTGCCGAAATCGATGGAATGGGCTATCTGCACGATGTTTTGCACGGCTTCGTTGCTCATGATGCTGCCGGAGCTGATTTGTTGGCTCATCACGGTGCCCGATGACAGGATTTCGGGGTTGCTGAGTCCCATGAAGGCCGAGAAACCGAGGTAAAGGGCTCCAGTGAGCAAAATCCAAAGCACGAACTGGGTGAGGGCGACTAGGGAAACGCCGATAATCTTGCCCATCATGAGTTGGAAGGGCTTCACCGAACTAATAATTACTTCAATGATGCGGTTGGTCTTTTCTTCCGAGACTCCTTGCATCACCTGTCCGCCAAAGAAGATGATGAACATATAGACCATCATTGACAAAATGATGCCGAGGGCAAACTGCACCTTGGTGAAGGTCTCTTTCTCGTTGCCTTTGTCGTCCATGCGCATAATCTGCAGGTTGACGTCGGTCTTCACCGCACTGACGATTTCGGGGTCGACGCCTTTGGCCATCAGTTTCTGGTCTTCGATTTCCTTCTTCATCACGCTGCTGACATAGTTTTCCACTTCCATCGGCACCTGGCGGATGCTGTAGAGGATGGCGTTCGAAGGGATGTTGAGTTGTGTAGGCGGCACATAGACGGCCATGTCGAATACCCCACTTTTCACCATTTCCTTGACCGAGTCGATGGGCTGGCCGGGCATGGTGACGAAGGTATGGTCTTTGTTGTCGGTAAAGCGGTCCTCAAACCAATGGCTCTCGTCGACGACGGCCACGCGCAGGTGGTCGGTGCTCGAGTTGAGGGCGAGCATGATGGGGATGATGTAGATAGCCGCCATCAGGATGGGACCCAAGAAGGTCAGGATGAGGAAGCTGCGCTTGCGCACGCGCGTCATGTATTCGCGCCTGATGATGAGTCCAATCTTGTTCATGAGGCTTGGTTTTTGGATTGCACTTCTTGGATGAAGATGTCGTTCATGGAGGGCAGCACCTCTTTGAATGAGACCAACTCGCCGATTTGGAGCAGTTGGTTGAGTAGGTCGGCGGGCGACTCGCTATAGGTAGTCAGTTTTGTCTCGTTGGCCACTTCGGTCGGCTCCACCTTTATATTATTATAGGTGTCGCCCAAGGCATAAATGGGCTGTAGGTTCTCCGTGCGGATGATGATTTCTCGCTTGTGGGTGTCGTGTTGCCGCTTGATGTCGCTCACCTTGCCTTGCAGGATGCTCTTACCTTTATTAATTAAGGTGATGCTGTCGCAAAGTTCCTCGACGGAAGCCATATTATGGGTAGAGAGCAGCACCGTCGCGCCTTTGTCGCGCAACCCGAGGATAGATTCCTTCAAGAGGTTGGCGTTGATAGGGTCGAAGCCGCTGAAAGGCTCGTCGAAGATGAGGATGTCGGGCTCGTGGATGATGGTGGTGATGAACTGCACCTTCTGCTGCATGCCTTTGCTTAGCTCTTCCACTTTCTTGTCCCACCAACCGCTGATTTCGAATTTCTCGAACCATTCCATTAGCCTTTTCTTGGCTTCGGCTTTCTTGATTCCTTTCAGCTCGGCAAGGTAGATGGCCTGCTCGCCGACTTTCATCTTTTTGTAAAGGCCGCGTTCCTCGGGCAGGTATCCGATGCGTGCGATGTGATTCTGGCATAGCTTTTCGCCGTTGATGAGGATTTCGCCCGAATCGGGTGCCGTGATTTGGTTGAGGATGCGGATGAGGGTGGTCTTGCCCGCGCCGTTGGGACCCAAAAGGCCGTATATGCAATGTTCGGGGATGTCAATGCACATACGGTCTAAGGCGGTGTGGTCGGCGTATTTCTTCGTAACCTCGTTGACGGATATTTTGGTCATGTTGTAGATTTGGCTTCTGGCTTTTGGCTTCTGGCTTTTGGCAGCTTAACGAAAAGACAGTGCTGTTCAATTTGCGTTTAAGCTGCCAGTGGCCAATTGCCAGTAGCCAATAGCCAAGAAAATATTTTGTTAATTAAAGTAATCCTTGATTTTACTGAAAAAACTCTTCTCTTCGGCGGTGGGATTGGGCTTGAAGTTCTCGGAATTAGCCAACTGTTGCAGCAGTTCTTCTTCCTTCTTGTTGAACTTCTTCGGAATCCAAACATTGACATTGACGAGCATGTCGCCAGTGCCGTAGCCGTTGAGGATAGGCAAGCCTTTGCCTCTCAAGCGTAGCACCTTGCCGCTCTGCGTGCCAGGGGCAATCTTTACACGCACCTTGCCGTCTACGGTAGGCACTTCGGCCTGTGTTCCCAAAATAGCCTCAGGGATGGTGATGAACAGGTTGTAAATCAATGTGCTCTCGTCGCGCTCGAATTCGGGATGGGCTTCTTCCTCGATGAGGACGAGCAGGTCGCCGTTCACGCCGTTGTGCGGCCCAGCGTTGCCCTTGCCGCGCACGGTGAGCTGCATGCCTTCGCCCACACCAGCAGGGATGTCAATCTCGATGACTTCATCACCTTTCATGATGCCCTCGCCGCCGCAATGGGTGCATTTTTTCTTGATGACGGTGCCTGTGCCATTGCAAGTGGGACACACCGAGGCGGTCTGCATCTGTCCGAAGAAGCTGTTGACGGTCTGCACCACCTGACCGCGACCGTGGCAGGTAGGGCAGGTCTCAGTGGAGCCGTCCTCAGAGCCACTGCCATGGCAATGCGTACATGCCACATACTTGCTCACCTTGATTTTCTTCTTCACGCCGTGGGCGATCTCTTGCAGGTTGAGCTTCACCTTCACGCGGATATTGGAACCACGTTGTTTGACGGTACCTCCTCGGCTTCCGCCTCCTCCAAAACTGCTGAATCCGCTAAAACCTCCGCCAAAGTCGAAGCCGCGACCGAATACGCTGTTCAGGATGTCATTCAGGTCGAAGTCGCCGAAACCGCCGAAGCCACTGCCACCGCTGGCCGAGCCGCCGTCCATGCCGGAAAAGCCGTAACGGTCGTAACGCGCCTTCTTGTTCTCGTCGCTCAACACGGAATAGGCCTCCGAGGCTTCCTTGAAGTTTTCCTCGGCGGTCTTCTTCTCGGCGTCGGTGCCGTTCACCCATTTGTCGGGGTGCCATTTCAAGGCAGCCTTACGGTAGGCGCTCTTTATTTCGTCGGGTGTGGAGTTCTTGTTGACTCCCAGCACCTCGTAGTAATCTCTTTTTTCTGCCATTGTTTTTGCTTTTTTCATTGGGTCGGCGTTTCGACAGGCTCAACGACCTTAGCTTTTGCAGGTCCCTGAGCCTGTCGAAGGGCCGTCTTATTTAATTACCGACAACCACTCGGGCAAAGCGAATCACCTTGCCATTCAGTTTGTAGCCTTTCTGGATGACATCCAATACCTTGCCTTTCTTGTCCTCTTCGGGAGCAGGAATCATCGTGAGGGCTTCGTGTTCGTCGGTGTTGAACTCGACCCCCATAGCCTCGATCTCCTCCAAGCCTTTCTTCTTCAACGTGTCTTTCAACTTGTTGAAAATCAAGGTGACGCCTTGCAGGTCGGCCTCGTTGCCGTTCTTTTCCATGTTTTGCAGGGCACGTTCAAAGTCGTCCAGCACGGGCAGGATGTCCTTGATGACGTTCTCCGAAGCTGTGACAGTCAAGTCTAGTTTTTCCTTGGCCGTGCGCTTGCGGAAGTTGTCGAATTCCGAGAACAGGCGCAGGTATTTGTCGTTCAGCTCGGCATATTTGGCTTTTTCTTCTTCCAAAGCCTTCTCCTGGGCATGACGGATCTTGAACCGCTTTGACTTTTTGTCCGAACCTTTGTCATCTGGAGCCGCTTTAGCTTCAGTGGTTTCTTCTTGTTTCGGCTGTTCGTCGACGGGTTCTTGGCTGTTCTCCATGTCGGGATTGACGGTGTCTTTCAAGGCATCGTCTTGATTGTTAACGTTTTCGTCTTTTGTCATGATATGTGTGTTTTGCTATTATTTTCCATTTTGCGCTAAGGCATATCAAATCCTTTGCCAAAGCGTGGGTTTTGACAAAATGGCAGGGAAACGGAATGCGATGCTTAGAAGCGCTCGATGATAGGTCCGTCGAGGCTGAGGTTGTTGACGCGCTTGTCGATGTATTGATAGCCGCGTTCGATCTGGTCACTGTTGTCGATGATGCTGGTGCCGTCGGCAGAGAGAGCGGCGATGAGCAAGGCAACACCGGCGCGGATGTCGGGCGAAGCCATACGGATGCCGCGCAGATTGTGTGAATGGTCGAGGCCGATGACGTTGGCACGGTGCGGGTCGCAAAGGATGATCTGTGCGCCCATATCGATGAGCTTGTCGACGAAGAATAAGCGGCTCTCAAACATCTTCTGGTGGATGAGCACGGTGCCTTTGGCTTGCGTGGCCACCACTAAAACGATACTGATTAAGTCAGGCGTGAAGCCGGGCCAGGGCGCATCGGCGACGGTGAGAATGCTGCCGTCCATGAAGGTCTGCACCTCGTAATGCTCTTGGGAGGGGATGAAGATGTCGTCGCCACGGTACTCCATCTGTATGCCGAGCTTGCGGAAGACGTCAGGGATGATGCCCAATTGGGCGATGCCCGCATTCTTGATGGTAATCTCGCTGCCCGTCATGGCGGCCATACCAATGAAGCTGCCCACCTCGATCATATCGGCAAGCAGGGTGTGCTCGGTGCCGTGTAGACGACTTACACCTTTAATGGTCAGTAGATTGGAACCAACACCTTTGATGTCGGCACCCATATTGTTGAGCATGGTGCAAAGCTGCACGAGGTAAGGCTCACATGCGGCGTTGAAGATGGTGGTGATGCCTTCGGCCATCACGGCGGCCATGACAATGTTGGCCGTACCGGTGACGGAGGCCTCGTCAAGGAGCATGTAGCAACCTTTCAGGCCACCTTGCTGCACTTTGACTTGGTAGCTGTCGAAATCGAAGATGGCACCGAGTTTCTGCAAGCCTATGACATGTGTGTCGAGCCTGCGACGACCGATTTTGTCACCCCCGGGCTTGGGCATATAAGCCTTGCCGAAACGAGCCAGCATCGGGCCTGTCATCATCACGCTTCCGCGCAACTTTGAGGCGGTGCTTTGGTAGTCCGTTCCATTGAAGTAATCGAAGTTGAGCGACTTGGCTTGCAAGATAATGTCGTGTCGGGTGGGGCGCTCCACGCTCACGCCCATGCCTTCCAACAAGGCAATCAGGTTGTTGATGTCGAGGATGTCGGGTAGGTTGTGGATGGTGACTTTTTCATCCGTCAGCAGACATGCACACAGAATTTGCATGGCCTCGTTTTTCGCGCCCTGTGGAATGATTTCGCCTTGCAGCTTGCAGCCGCCTTTTATCTTTAGTGAAGCCATATTTATTATTTTAAATCGGCCCTTCGACAGGCTCAGGGACCTTAGCTGGCCAAAATGTTAAGGTTGTTGAGCTTGTCGAAACGCCGTGGCATTATAGTTTACCAAGTTCCTGCATGCGTTTCTTATACGCCGGATTATTGGGGTTGTTCATATTGGCCTTCAAGTTCGGCACTTTCTTCTTTTTCTTCTTGCCTTGCTGTTGCTGTTGTTGCTTAGCTTGTGGCTGGCCTTTTCCAGGCATATCGCCGTTGCTGTTCAACTTCGATTCGTCGGAGATGACTAGGCGTCCGCCACTGATGTTCTTCAGGTCGTCAATGATGACTTGGTCGTTGACGACGCTCTTGTTCCACTCTATGTAGTTGCGTTTCATCTGTCCGGCCAAAGAGTAGGCGAGAGCCTCTCGAACTTCTTCGTTTTCCTCCTGCGAGGCAGCCTCAATCATCTTGATGAGGTATTGGCCGTAGTGTCCGTATTTGATGTCATTGTTCTGATAACCAATGTGCTGCGGTTTACTTTGTTTCTCCAATGGGACAGGAGGGGCGTATGGGCTGTCCACATCGAGGTTGTAGCCCGAAATCATGTAGAGATGGTCCCAAAGTTTGTGCTCATAGTCGCTCGACTGCTTGATGTTCGGGTTCATCTGCACCATCACGCTGATGATGTATTTTGCGGCTTCGGTGCGCTGCTCGCGGTCTTCAATTTCAGGCAGTTTCTTGATCATTTCCTGCACACAGCGGCCATATTCCGAAATGACAATCTGTTCTTTTTCTGTATTATAGGTTAAACCTGGTTTGTTCATTGTGATTCACATAATTTTGTGCAAAGGTACATATTTTTTGGATAATGCAAGCACAAAAAAGGATGTTGGTTTGCTTTGACATAGTGAGATTCCCTGTGGGAATGGAGTTAGGCATATAGTACCAAGCGGCGGCCTGAAGCAGCTGCTTATCAGAAACTGTCACAAGCCGCCAATAATAACAAAGGATAATTCTCCATTCCCGAAGGGAATCTCATTCTTTTATTATCCCTAATCGCGCAAACTTCAGCATCAGCATCTTCACGCCTGCCGTGTCGAAGTGCACCGAGGCCTTCTTGTTTGCTCCTGCTCCTTCGATGCTCAAGATGGTGCCTGCACCAAACTTGGCGTGCATCACCCGCATGCCTTCCTGCAAAAGGTCGGGATTGGAAGGCTCAAAGTCCTTTGGCATAGCGGGCTGGTTGAAACTCGGCTTGGCAAACGAGGGCGTTTCCTCTAATTTGCGGAAGCCGTGCTGCTCGGGTTCGTTGATGCGTCGACCGAAAGGTCGTCCGCCCACGGGTGAAGTGCCTCTGAACGAGGCCTTCTGTGTCTGCTCGATAAGGCTGGCGTCAATCTCGTCGACGAAACGCGAGCGCTCGCTGAGGGTGAGGTTACCGTAACGGTAGCGTTGCTCGGCATAGCTCAAGGTGAGCTTGGTCATGGCGCGGGTGATGGCCACATAGAACAGACGGCGTTCCTCTTCCAGCTCTTCTCTTGTGCTGAGGCTGAGGATGCCAGGGAAGAGGTTCTCTTCCATGCCGACGACATAGACATAGGGGAACTCCAAGCCCTTGGCCGAGTGTACAGTCATCAGGCTGACGAAGTCCTCCTCGGGGTCGTCTTTCTTCATCTCGCTGTCGGTGAGCAGGGCCACATCTTCCATAAACTGCACCAAATCGACGCGTGCGGTCTCACCAGTGGTCTCGTCCACCTGACGGTCGCTGAATTCCATGATGGCGTTGAGCAATTCCTCCACATTTTCGACCCTCGACACGCCCTCAGGACTGTCGTCTTCCTTCAGCACCTTGATGAGCCCGATGGTGTTGGTGATGTGCTTGGCCAACTCGAAGGCATTCATCTTTTCTTGCAAAGTTTGGAAGCTCTTGATCATCACCATGAAGTCGCGGAACTTGTTGACGGTGCCCATGTTGAAGTCCTGCGGAAACACATTGTTCTCCATGCACTTCCAGATGCTGGTGCGTTGCTCGTTGGCGACGACCATCATGCGCTCAATGCTGGTCTTGCCGATGCCTCGGGCAGGATAGTTGATGATGCGCAAAAGTGCCTGCTCGTCCTCGGGGTTGATGACGACGCGGAAATAGGCCAGCAAGTCCTTGATTTCCTTGCGGTCGTAGAATGAGAGACCGCCATATATCTTATAAGGTATGTTCTGTTTGCGCAGCGCCTCTTCCATTGAGCGGCTCTGGGCGTTGGTGCGGTAGAGGATGGCGAAGCTCTTGTTGGGCAGGTGGCGCGTCATCTTGTACTGGAAGATGCTGTTGGCCACCATGGTGCCTTCCTCGGTGTCGCTGTTGGCATGGATGAGGCCGATGAGTTCGCCTTTCTCCTTGTCGCTCCACACCTTTTTCTTGATTTGGTCCTTGTTGTGTGCGATGACGGCGTTCGAGGCGTTGACGATGTTCTGCGTGGAACGGTAGTTCTGTTCTAGCCTAATCAGCTTATAATCAGGGTAATCGTTTTTGAAGTTGAGAATGTTCTGGATGTTGGCGCCACGGAAGGCATAGATGCTTTGCGCGTCGTCGCCCACCACGCAAATGTTCTCGAACAATGCCGCAATGCGCTTCACGATGAGATATTGGGCATAGTTGGTGTCCTGGTACTCGTCGACGAGGATGAACTTGAAGTGGTTCTGGTATTTGTAGAGCACATCGGGGTTGTCGCGCAGCAGCACATTGGTGAAGTACAAGATGTCATCGAAGTCCATGGCGTTGGCACGATGCAGACGCTCGTTGTAGAGCTTGAACAGCTGCCCGATGAGCGGCTTGTTGGCCTTGCGGTCGGCCTCTTGGACCTCCGGGTTGTTGGCATAGTCTTCGGGCGAGAAGAGGCTCGACTTGGCTGAACTGATGCGGGCCAGCACCTGCTTGGCGGGGTAGACCTTGGTGTCGAGGCTCAAGTCTTTGAGTATCTGGGTGATGAGAGCCTTCGAGTCATCCGTGTCATAAATCGAGAAATTGCTCGTGAAGCCAATCTTTTCCGCCTCGATGCGTAAAATCCTTGCAAAGATGGAGTGGAAGGTGCCCATCCACACATTGCGGGCGTCACTCGCGTTGACGAGTTGCATGATGCGTTCTTTCATCTCGCGGGCGGCCTTGTTGGTGAAGGTGAGGGCCATGATGCTGAAGGGGTCGACACCCTCTTGGATCATGTAGGCGACACGGTAGGTGAGGGCACGGGTCTTGCCCGAGCCGGCACCGGCAATCACCATCACTGGGCCTTCTATAGTGGTAACGGCCTCTCTTTGAGGCTCGTTGAGGTCTTTCAATAGGTCAATCATTGTTTGCTCGTTAAGGCTGCAAAGGTACTGTTTTTTCTGCTATCTGTAAAGACCTAAAAAGTGACTATTTATATCATTTTTCGTGTCTACTTTCTAAAACAGGTGCAATTCGTCACGGTTTTGTCAAAAATGTGGTGTTTATTCGTCTCTGTTTTATCAAAAAAGTTGTGTTTATTCGTCTCTGTTTTATCAAATAGTGTTATTTTTGCCAGCGAAATCATCAATTAAAACCTTCAATAATGTATATAGAAAGACCAATAGACGCATTGCTTTTGGAATGGAAAAATAGTCGTATTCACAAACCATTATTGCTTAGAGGTGCTCGACAAGTGGGGAAATCTTGGGCGGTGGAACACTTGGGCGAGACGTTTGATTATTTTATTGAAGTGAATTTTGAAAAACAACCAAATATGCTAGAGGTTTTTCAAAAAGTTCACGATGTGCATGAATTGACGAATAGGCTGAGCATGTATTATAATACTCCTGTGATTCCAGGAAAAACTTTGCTTTTTATTGATGAGATACAAGACTCGGTGGATGCTATCAAAAGTCTTTGGGCGTTCAAAGAGGACTTTCCGGATCTTCATGTTGTAGCCGCAGGCTCGCTTCTGGAATTTGCCCTAAAAGGTCTGTCGTCATTTGGCGTGGGACGAATACGCTCGTTATTTGTTTATCCGTTTTCGTTTGATGAGTTTTTGGTTGCCGAGGGGAAAACAGCGTGGGTGAGAGCCAAACAGGAGGCCAACGCCGAAAAGCCGTTGCTCACACTGTTGTATGATGACCTGGTGCAGCATTATCGCACATTCCTGATGGTAGGCGGTATGCCAGCCAGCGTGGCAGCTTGGGTGACGACCCACGACTACAGAGAATGTCAAGCCGAACTTGATGACATCCAGCTGACCTATTACGACGATTTTCCCAAATACGCCGATAAGGTTGATCCGACTTTGCTTCGCAATACGCTGCAAAGCGTGGTCATGCAAATAGGAAACAAATTCACTTACAGCCATGTGGACGGAGGCTATCGAGCAGAAGACGTGAAGAAAGCTTTGTCGCTTTTGTGCGATGCAGGCATCATAAAGAGGGTGAACCACACCGCAGCCAATGGCATTCCGCTTGGTGCTGAGGTCAACGACAAATACCGCAAGTATATTTACCTAGACAGTGGGTTGCTACTGCGTATTCTCGACATGGACTTAGGCGGAGCACGACAGTTGACCGAGTTGGTTCTAGCCGGTACAGCTGAGGATTTGGTGAACAAAGGTGGCTTGGCTGAGATAATGTTGGGCTGGGAATTGGTCAAGTACAACAATCCGCGCTCGCAGCACGAGCTATATTACTGGGAGAACACTGCAGAGGGAACAAAGTCAGAGGTGGATTACATTATAACTCGCGACCTTAAGGTGTTACCTATTGAATGTAAGGCGGGAGTCAGCGGGAAGATGAAGAGTCTGTATGAGTTTATGCGCCAGAAGCATTTAACGGATGCCATCCGTTGTTCGTTGGAGAACTTTGCACAATTGGAGCATTGCGACAATAAGGATAATGGCGCCATGCGTCATATTCAGATACTTCCGCTGTTCGCGATTTCTAATGTGTTTACTACGCTCTGAAAGAAATTGGCAGGGGATGAGAATCCATCCACGGATATATGCCGAAAAGAAAATCGGTTGACACATGGTTGACACGGCAGGCCATTTTTGGGGTATGAAAAAGACCTAACTGATTGGAATTCAATTAGGTCTATTTTGAAATCTTGTGACCTGGCTGGGGCTCGAACCCAGGACCCCAACATTAAAAGTGTTGTGCTCTACCTGCTGAGCTACCAAGTCAGCCTTTTTGCGGCTGCAAAAGTACTACTTTTTTCGTTATGATGGCTTTTTAGCCCCAATTTTTTTTCATTCGTCCAACAACCCTTTGCCTTGACGGACGATAACAATCTCATTGTCAGTGCAATCCACAACGGTACTCTCCTCGTTCTCGCCCGCACCGCCGTCGATGACAATATCCACCAAGTCCTTGTAGCGGTCGTGGATCTCCTCAGGATCTGTGAGATAAGGGTTGATCTCGTCTTCCTCGTCGGACAAAGAGGTGGTCATAATAGGTGAGCCGAACTCCCTGACGATGTTGGTGATAATGGGCTGGTCGGGGATGCGGATACCGATGGTCTTCTTCTTGCTCTGGAAGATGCGAGGGATATTGTTGTTGGCTTCCAAAATGAAGGTGAACGCCCCAGGCAGGTTGCGCTTCATCATCTTGAAGACATCGTTGTTGATGGGCTTGGTGAACTCGCTCAACATACTGAGGTCGTGGAAGATAAACGAGAAATTAGCCTTCTCCTTCTTGATGCCTTTGATCTGGCAGATGCGCTCGAAGGTGCGTGGGTTGTTGATGCAGCCTCCCAGACCGTACAAAGTGTCGGTAGGGAAGATGATGGTGCCGCCGTCAGCCAAGCATTCCAGGATCATCTTGACATAGCGTGGGTTCGGATCTGTCGGGTAGAGTTTGAGTATCATAGGCTTATGAAAAATCGTGCAAAAATAGTAAAAATGTTTAATTGTTGATTGTTTAATTGTTGAACTGTTTGGCTTTCAGCATTCAGCAATCAGCTATCAGCAGCGTTTGAATCGAGCTGATAGCTGACTGCTGATAGCTGACAGCCAAATCTTGAAATTAGAAATTCTGAAATCTTGAAATTAGAAATTCTGAAATCTTGAAATTAGAAATCCTGAAATCTTGAAATTAGAAATCCTGAAATTAGAAATCTTGAAATTTTTTCCTCTCCTTGTTCCAGCGAAATAAAAAAACCTCTATTTTTGCAGTCCATCTACGGGATACCTTTCCGCAGATGTTTTTTGTTTTTATAAGGAATGAGCAACTTTGGTTTACATAAAAGACGCGAGCCTGTCAGACAATGATTTTGGCTTCTAGCTTTTGGCCTCTGGCTTCTGGCAGCTTTTCGAAATGCTTAAGAGCTTACCTCAATCGTTGAGCTGCCAGTAGCCAATGGCCAGCAGCCAATAGCCATTTCCAAAGTCAAAAACTCTATGTCAAAACAACATATTATTTGAATACTTACATAACCTAAATCGAAAACACTATGGGAGGCTTCTTCGGCACCGTATTGAAACGACCCTGCGCACAGGATCTGTTCTATGGCATTGACTATCACTCACACCTTGGCACCAAGCGCGCTGGCATGGTGACCCACGACGGCGAACGCTTTCACCGCTCGATCCACGACATCGAAAACACCTACTTCCGCACCAAGTTCAGCGATGAAATGGGAATGAACAAATTCGAGGGCAACCTCGGCATCGGCGTCATCAGCGACACCGACGCGCAACCTATCATCGTCAACTCGCACTTGGGCAAGTTCGCCATCAGCACGGTGGCCAAGATTAATAACATAGACGAGTTGGTCGACCACTGTCTCGCCAGCAAGCAGCATTTCGCCGAGCTGAGCATGGGCTTCACCAATCCCACTGAGCTGGTGGCCCTTCTCATCACCCAGGGTGAGGACTTCGTGGACGGCATCAAGAACGTGTACGAAAAGGTGAAAGGCTCCTGCTCGATGATTATCCTCACCGAAGACGGCATCATCGCCGCCCGCGACTATCTCGGTCGCACCCCCATCGTGGTGGGCAAGGGCGAGGAAGGCTATGTGGTGGCCTCAGAAAGCCATAGCTATATAAACCTTGACTATACGACTTGCTACAATGTCGGCCCGGGCGAAATCGTCAAGGTGACCGTCGACGGCGTGCATCAGCTGCTCGCACCCAATTCCAAGAAGCAGGTCTGCTCCTTCCTGTGGATCTACTACGGCTATCCTGCCACCGACTATGAAGGCGTCAATGTGGAGGAGGCGCGCTACAACGAAGGCCGCGAGATGGGCAAGCGCGACTATATCGACCTCGACTACGTCTCCGCCATCCCCGACTCGGGCATCGGCATGGCCTTGGGTTATTCCAACGTACGGAAGATTCCGTATCTGCGCGGCGTGGTGAAGTACACCCCCACTTGGTCTCGGAGCTTCATGCCGGTGAACCAGAGCCAACGCGAGCATGTGGCCAAGATGAAGCTCATCCCCAACCGCGCCTTGTTGGAAGGCAAGAAGGTGGCCTTCTGCGACGACAGCATCGTGCGTGGCACCCAGCTGCGCGACAACGTGAAGATGCTCTACGACTATGGTGCGAAGGAAGTTCACGTGCGCATCAGCTGTCCGCCCTTGATGTACGGCTGTCCTTTCCTCAACTTCTCGGCTTCGAAGAACATTATGGAGCTTATCACCCGTCGTTGTGTCAAGGAGATGGAAGGCGACGACAACAAGAACATCGAAAAATACTGTGACCCGAACAGCCAAGAATATGCCAACCTTATTGAGATGCTGCGCAAGCATGTAGGTGTGGACTCGCTGAAGTTCAACACCTTGGAGAGCGTAGTGAACGCCATCGGCCTGCCCAAGTGCGAACTCTGCACGCACTGCTTCGACGGCTCGAGCTACGGGCATTGAACACTATACCGATGTCCTGAGATCGACAACAATGCTACGAAAACAAAAGTTATCAACACCTGTTGATAACTATATCATTTGTTTTATAAGTTTTCGCCACACCTTATTAAATAAAAGAGTAATTTTGCACCCGAAAAAATAGCCTCCTTCGGGGTGCTTTAATAGTGTACATATTGAATCTTGAAATCTTGAAATCTTGAAATTAGAAATCTTTAAATCACACAATAACAATTAACAACAAAACAAAATGAAAAGAAGATTTACAATCTTAACCGCAGCCCTCGCGCTGCTGGTCTTCATGGCACCGAGTATGGTGGCATGGGGACAAACGAGAACTGTCCAAACCGCTACTTACGGTTTTGAAACTGGAGATAATGGATGGACGGCAACAACTTTTGTGACTAATAATACTGCCATTACAGCACATGGAGGCAGTAAATATGGAGCAACAAATGGTACTACAGCTGATGTGAAATATAACACCATTGTTGCTAATCCCCAGACATTAACATGTTATTACTCAAAAACTACGACTAATACCAACGCGAATTCAAAGTTCCATATTCAAGTTTCATCAGATAATTCTACTTGGACAACAGTGGCAAGTGGTTTAGGTATGGATCAAGTGACTAAAGGGACTTGGTATGAATTAACGGCAGATTTGTCCAGTTATTCTAATGTTTACGTTAGAGTGCGTTATGATGGAACCACAGGAGTAAGAGCATTAGACGACATTACTCTTATTTACGATGACGGTACAACCCCATCGACAGATCCTGTTATTTCATTTAACCCTGCTTCTATTACATTGGACGAGGTTTTGGTGGGAAATCAGGTTTCTACCACTTTCTCGGTTTCACAAGCCAACCTTACATCAGGCATTACTTTAAGTGTTGATAACGGTAGTTTAAGCCCAAGCAGCATCGCCCAAGGTGCAGCTGCCACTACTGTAACATGGACATATACTCCTACTACAGCAGGTGCCATCAGCGCGACTGTTACTGCTACCAGCGGAGGGACCACAGAAACGCTTGCTATTTCTGGTACGGCAATCGCTCCAGTAGAAGGTTATGATGTGGACTTTGAATATGCCACAAACATGTACCCCAACTGGACATTTGATAATATGACTACCTATCAAACAGGTAGTATCACTGCACATGGTGGAACCTATTATGGAACAACTGGTGGTAAAGCTACTGCCTCTATCACAACAACTTCAACAGTTGCAAATCCTGGTACGCTGACCTGCTATGTTTCAAAACAATCAGGCAATACCACTTCTTCAACATGGTATATTCAAGTTTCATCAGATGGTTCTGATTGGACGGAAGTAGAAACTCAGAGTGCCACCAGCATGAGTCAAGGTTCTTGGGTTGAGTTTTCAGCCGATCTTTCTTCCTATACCGATGTGTATGTCAGGGTTTATTATAGTGGCTCAACCGCAATAAGGAACATTGATGATTTGACGCTTACTATTCGTTCTTCCGTTGCCGATCCCACCTTCAGCCCTGTTAGCGGCACCACCTTCGGCAATGAAGGCCTGTCCGTGACCATCAGCCAAGCCGACAACGAGGACATATATTATACTCTCGACGGCACCGAGCCCACTACAAGCAGTACCTTGTATAGCGAAGCCATTGCACTTACTGCAACGACCACCATCAAGGCCATTGCTTCCGACGGCACTAACACCAGTAATGTAGTCACAGCTACCTATACTTATGTTGATCCTAATGCTCCTGGTACTGTGAACAACCCATACACGGTTGCCCAAGCTATTGCAAATACCCCATCTAGTGGTAATGTTTACATCCAAGGTATTGTTTCAAGCTTCTATAACACAAGCATTGTAGGTGATGGTTCAAATTACCGCTACTATATTTCTGATGACGGTACAACAACCACACAACTGCTTGTTTACAAAGGCAAAGGTTTAAACCAAGCCACCTTCACGAATGCGAATGACCTGCTGGTCGGTGACGAAGTGGTGATTTGTGGTAGCCTAATTACCTACCAAAATGCTCCGGAAATTGCTTCGGGCAACTACCTTTATTCATGGAATCGTCCCGCTGCTGATGTCGAAGCTCCTACCTTTAGCCCCGTCGCTGGTACCTACACTGAAGCTCAAACCGTGACCATCAGCTGCGCAACTGCAAATTCCACCATTTATTACACCCTTGATGGCACCGAGCCCACCAATGCGAGCACTCAATACACTTCGGCTCTCGCCATTTCGAGCACTACGACGGTTAAAGCTATTGCTTATGTGGGTACCGTAGCCAGCACTGTTGCCACGGCTACCTATCACTTCTGCTCAGCTGACAATCCTTATACCGTAACAGAAGCTTTGGCCTTCAACGAATATCCCGCCAACGGCATCTATGTACATGGCATTGTTTCAACAGCAGCATCAAGCTTGAGTAGCGGTACGCTTACCTATTATATTTCTGATGATGGCACAACCACCAACGAACTTGAGGTCTATAAAGGAAAAGATTTGGAGAATGCTAACTTTAATGCTGTGGACGACATCCAAGTGGGTGACATTGTTACCGTCTATGGTAATGTGGTGATTTACGGCACCACCAACCCCATCAAGGAGTTTGCTCAGGGCAACTATCTTGTCAGCTTTGAGCGTCCAACTCAGCAATACACTTTGACAGTGACTCCGTCTACAAACGTTGAGATTTATACCTTCGTCAGCGATGATCCAACCCAAGAAGGACAGGCTGGTGCATTCACTACCCAAGTATATGATGGTACTACCGTGGGTATAAGTGTGAGCGCGGAAGAGGGATATGTTCTCACAGTGATTGTGGATGGCACGGACGTCACCTCACAATTGGATGAAACGGGTTGGTACGAATTCACCATGCCCGCTCACGATGTCACTGTTACTGCTACCGCATCTTTAGCTCCTGTTGTAACCACCAATACTTACACCTTGGCCACCAGTATCGAAAGCGGTAAGCAATATATCATTGTTGGTTGGGCAAATGGTACCCCTTATGCCATGGGTTATCAAAAGAGTAACAACAGACACGCTGTTGAGATTTCTGTTACAGGCGATGATAACGAAACTGCCTCTGCAACTATTGCTAATACTGAGACCAATCCACATGAGTTTACCATCACCAGTCTTGGAAATGGCTATTATTCCATTATGGATGCAACTACTTTGGGTGGTTATCTCTATGCAGCAGGCAGCAGCGACAATTATTTGAAGACAGAAGATGCACTGGACGAAAATCACAATGGCGATTGGAAGATCACTCTTAGTGAAGGATCATTCAGCGTTGCTGCCGACCAAAGCTCCAACCGTAATGTGATGCAGTTCAATAATAACAACACTCTTTTCGCTTGCTATGCTTCAGCTTCACAGCATCCTGTTTTCCTCTATGTGAAGGATGAAACGCCTGTTATTGAAACCTTCCCCAAGAAAATCGTTGGCTACAATAATAGCTCAGACCTTAATTATTACCTCATCGCTTCGCCTGTCGGCGATGTCGATCCCGAGGATGTCACCAACATGCTCAGCAATAGCTACGACCTTTACTACTTCGACCACACTCAGGATTTGGAATGGATCAATTACAAAGACAATCAAAGTGGTACTGGCAATCCTTCCAGCGACCCTGGATTCATCAATGATTCCGACGGCAAGCTTAAATCCGGCAAGGGTTACCTCTACGCCAACAGTGAGACTGTCACCTTGGTCTTCACCGGCACGGCTCGCACCGACGAGGAGGTAGAAGTCTCGTTGGACTATGATACCACTGCCGAGCTGCCAGGCTGGAACCTTGTGGGTAATCCCTACGGTGTGAACGCTTATCTTAAGAACAACCGCAGTTTCTACACCATGGATGTAAACGGCAATTATCAATCCGTTACTGGAGGAGTGATTAACCCGATGGAAGGTATCTTCGTCGAAGCCGAAGGAACAGGCGAGACAGTGACCTTCACCACCACCGAACCTGAGAGCACGGGTGGCAAGCTCGCCCTCAACCTCAGCCATGGCCACGGCATCATCGACCGCGCCATTGTCCGCTTCGACGGAGGCGACCAGCTGTCCAAGCTCCAGTTCAGACAGGGCAGCACCAAGGTCTACATCCCGATGGATGGCAAAGACTACGCTGTGGTGCGCAGCGAAGAGATGGGCGAGATGCCTGTCTACTTCAAGGCCGAGAACAACGGCAGCTACACCTTGAACCTCAGCAGTGAGAACGTCGAGTTCGCCTACCTGCACCTCATCGACAACCTGACGGGCAACGAGGTCGACCTGCTCCAGACCCCGAGCTACAGCTTCGAGGCCAAGACGACCGACTATGAAAACCGCTTCAAACTGGTGTTTGCTACTGGGTCTTCAACAGGCTCAGACACCTTCGCTTTCTATAGCAACGGCAGCTTCGTCATCAATAACGAGGGCAATGCCACGTTGCAAGTGGTCGACGTCACGGGTCGCATCATCAAGTGCGAAAGCATCAACGGCTGCGCCAATGTCAACGTGAACGCCGCTCCTGGCGTCTACATGCTGCGCCTCGTCAATGGCGACAACATGAAGATCCAGAAGGTGGTTGTTAAGTAACTATGGCTTATGGCCTATGGCTCATGGCTTGCTCCTACGTAAAGGCAAGCCGTGAGCCATAAGCAAAGCTGGCCAAAACCCGATGGCTGCTTCCTAAAAACGGATGAAGTTCGCATCAAACAAGAAGCAAGCCAGAGGCCAAGAGCCAGAAGCCAGAACCTGAGCGGCGGCTTGAGACTGTTTCCTTAGGGATGCAGTCTGAGGCCGTTGCTTTATTACACCAACCTTAACTCCATTCCCGAAGGGAATCTCTTTTTATATCCCTGTAAATCAATCCTATGCCCGTTAAGTAGGAAAAATTGTCGCTTTTTCGCTTGCCATTCCGATAAAAGTCCGTACTTTTGCATCGGGTAAGTCTTATACGACCAGCTCCCTCTGAAATCCCCCAGGACAGGAATGTAGCAAGGGTAGGAGGTCGTAGCGGTGCGATATGAGTAGCTTACCCTTCTTTGTTTTGACACGTGACTACGAGACGGCGAGATATGAGACTGTCCCGAGTCCCGGAGTCCCGCGTCCCGCGTCAAAAGAAATTGCATTATAACCGAAATCACTACTCATGAAAAAGGTTCACTTTATTGCCATAGGCGGCAGTGCCATGCACAACCTCGCCATCGCCTTGCACCGCAAGGGCTACGAAGTCACAGGCTCGGACGACGAGATCTTCGAGCCTTCCAAGTCACGCCTCGCCAAAGAAGGCATCCTGCCTCCGCAATGGGGCTGGTATCCCGAGAAACTGGACAAATCCTACGACGCCGTCATCCTTGGCATGCACGCCCGCATCGACAACCCCGAGCTGGTGCGCGCCCAGGAGCTGGGCTTGAAGGTTTATTCCTATCCCGAGTACCTCTACGAGCAGGGCAAGGACAAGACGCGCATCGTCGTCGGCGGTAGCCACGGCAAGACGACCATCACCTCCATGATCCTCCATGTGCTCAAACAGGTCGGCATCGAGACCGACTTCATGGTCGGGGCGCAGCTGGAAGGCTTCGATGTGATGGTGCGCCTCAGCGAGACGGCGAAATACATGGTGATGGAAGGCGACGAATACCTCACTTCGCCCATCGACCGCGTGCCGAAGTTCCATCACTATCATCCGCATATCGCCGTCATCAGCGGCATCGGCTGGGACCATGTCAACGTCTTCCCGACCTTCGACAACTACCTGGAACAGTTCCGCATCTTCGTCCGCACCATCGAGCTGGGTGGCTGCCTGATATACGACCAGACGGATGTGGAAGCCGAGAAGATTGCCCAAGGCGCGCAATGCCGCACCTTCGGTTATGGCGTGCATCCCTTCGAAAGCAACGGCATCAGGACGACCTTGCTCTTGCCTGACGGCAGCAGGAGGGAAGTGGGCGTGTTCGGCAGCCACAACATGAAGAACATCAACGCGGCACGGCTGGTATGCCAGCAACTTGGTGTCACCGACGCACAGTTCTACGAGGCCATTGCCACCTTTAAGGGTGCTGCACGGCGTTTGGAGCTGTTGTTCGACAATGGCGACAACTTTGTCTTCCGCGACTTCGCCCATGCGCCTTCCAAGGTGAACGCCAGCGTGAAGGCCTTGCGCGAGCAGTTCCCCGAGAAGCATCTGATTGCGGTCTTCGAGCTGCATACCTACAGCAGCCTCAGCGAGGTCTTCATTGACCATTACCGCGATGCCTTGAAGCTTGCTGACACGGCTATCGTCTTCTATGACCCACATGCCGTGGCCATCAAGAAGCTGGAGTTGATGCCTGACGAGCGCATCGTTGAGGGCTTCGGCCGTCAGGATCTGAAGGTCGTCCACAACAAGGCGGAGCTGGTCGAACTATTGCAAAAAGGCCAACGACACAATGTCATTGGCGCTTTCATGAGTTCTGGCGACTTCAACGGCCTCACAACCGACGACTTGAAGTCCTTGTATTTGTAAAAGCAAAGATCCCTGAGCCTATTCAGCAGGTTTCAGAAAGCATGTCATTCCTGCGTTGGACGGTGTGGTGGCAGGGAATCTATGATTTCTGAAGCTGTCAAATTAGGTCATTATCCTTTGAACCGCCTCCCATAGATTCCCGCTCTCGCACAAGCCCGCGTTGGAATGACATGGGAGGCTGACTTTTACCAAGGTAAAAACTGAGGTCTCAACAGGTATGTCATTCCTGCGCTGGATTGTGCGCTGGCATGGTATCTATGCCTGTTGAGGCCGACTTATTGTATCAAAACTGAAACGTTTTCTTGTCAATCGGAATGTCATACTTGACATTCGAGATTACATAAGAATCCTTGTTGCCGCTATAGTCGTATAGCACGATTTCCTTGAGCAGCAAGCTATCAGTATGGTATTTGAACACGACCTGCTTGTAGCCAATGCCCAACAGCGACTTTTTCTTGGTCACAGCCGTGACGATATGATAGCCGCCCTCGGTCTTTGTCGACAGGGTGAAGTCGTTTTCGTTGGCCAAATCCTGTGTGCGGCCTTGGAAGCCGTAAAGGAAAATATTACCCAACGATTGCATCCTGCCTCCGTCCTTCAGCTTGAAGGTGCCGTGGAAAAGCCCGATGTCCATCTTGATCTTTTTCTCGTTGACAATCATATAGTTGCCCGTCGTGAACAAGGCGGCAAATTCCTTTGGCTTGACGAAATAGAGCGTGCCGTTCTGGGTAGTAGTCTTCTTCGGCTTGACCAAGGTGTTTTCTAGGTCGGCCTTAAATGACTTCACTTTACCATTGACGTCTTTGATGCGGTTCAGCAACGTAACGTCCTGAGCCTGTATCTGCATCGCGAACAGGACAGCGGTAAGGAGAATGATTATTTTCTTCATTGCTTTTAACTAAAACGAAAAGTGGTGCTGCAATAACCGTGCCTTACTTGCGTCGCTTTGCGTCATTGCGAGGAACGAAGCAATCCAGGCTTTGCGCACCACTTTTCCTGTATCACTGATTACTTATCCAAACTCATCAAAAACTCCTCATTATTGATGGTCTTGGCCACGCGGTCTTTGAGGAACTCCATGGCCTCAAGCGGTGTCATGTCGGCGAAGTGGTTACGCAAAGCCCACACACGGGCCAAGGTGCGCTCGTCTACCAAGAGGTCGTCGCGGCGCGTACCCGAAGCCACAATGTCGATGGATGGGAAGATGCGCTTGTTCGACAGGCGGCGGTCGAGTTGCAGCTCCATGTTGCCGGTGCCCTTGAATTCCTCGAAGATGACCTCGTCCATCTTGGAGCCTGTGTCGATGAGGGCGGTGGCCAGAATGGTCAGCGAGCCGCCGTTCTCTATCTTACGTGCGGCACCGAAAAAACGCTTCGGTTTCTGAAGGGCGTTGGCTTCCACACCGCCGGTGAGCACCTTGCCCGAGGCGGGCGAAACGGTGTTGTAGGCGCGGGCGAGACGGGTAATGGAGTCCAAAAGGATGACCACATCATGGCCGCATTCGGTGAGGCGCTTGGCTTTCTCCAACACGATGTTGGCAATCTGCACATGCTTTGAGGCAGGCTCGTCGAAGGTGGAGGCGATGACCTCCGCATTGACGCTACGCTGCATGTCGGTGACTTCCTCGGGACGCTCGTCGATGAGCAATATAATAAGGTATACCTCGGGGTGGTTGGCGGCGATGGCGTTGGCCACCTCCTTCAGCAGGACGGTCTTACCGGTCTTGGGTTGGGCCACAATCAAGCCGCGCTGTCCCTTGCCGATGGGGGCGAAGAGGTCCATGATGCGGGTCGAGATGGTGCAGCCTTTGTGCCCCGTGATGTTGAACTTCTCGTTCGGGAACAGCGGCGTGAGGTAGTCGAAGGGGATGCGGTCGCGTACTTCCTCGGGGCGGCGTCCGTTGATGAGGTCTGTCTTGACGAGCGGGAAAAACTTCTCGCCAGCCTTGGGGGGGCGGATAACACCAAAGATGGTGTCGCCCGTTTTCAGTCCCAACAACTTGATTTGCGACTGCGAGACGTAGATGTCGTCGGGCGAAGGCAGGTAGTTGTAGTCCGACGAGCGCAGGAAACCGAAGCCCTCTGGCATGATTTCGAGCACGCCCTCGGCACGCACGGTGCTGTCGAACTGGCTCAGCAGCTCTTCGCGGCGTGGACGCTGTTCATAGCGTTCCCTCTCTTGGCGCTCCTGCTTGGGCTGTGCAGGCGTTTCTTCTGAGACAGGATTATTTTCGACCGCCACGGGCTTTTCCTCCATAGCGGGTGTTTCTTTTTGTGCTTCAGGAGCAGGCGTGCCTTCGGCTCCGTTTTCGCGTGTGCGTTTGCGTTTCTGCTTGGGGTTTTCCTTCTTCTCGCGAGCGGGTTTCGGCTCGGTCTCACCCCCTTCTAAGGATGTGCTCGCAGGGCGGGAGATTTCCCCCTCTGAGACAGGGCGCTCGAAGGGCTGGGGAGTCTTTTCCCCGCGTTTATTTTCACCCACAGTTTCTTCAGTCTTTTGTGGCTCAGGAGCTTGTGCAAACTGTATACCGTTGTTTTTCTGCCATTCGTTGACGGCGGCCTCAGCCTCCTTGCTGATGCGCGGACGTCTGCCGCGTTTGGCTTGTGGAGCATTGGCTTCGGAGGGTTCTTTTACAGGTTCTTTAGGTTCTTTTTTTGCCTCAACGGGCTCAGGTTTCTCGACGGCGGGAGCTTCCTTGGGTTTGGGCTCTGCCTTGTCGGCTTTTGGAGCTTTTTGTTTCTGTTTTTTTGGTTTTGTGGTTTTCTTGATGTCAGGATGGTCTACCTGATGGTCGATGATGTCGTAGATGAGTTGGGTACGGTCACGGTTCTCATCGTCAATACCCATCTCAGTAGCAATGATTTTGAGGTCGTCTAACGACTTCTCATTGAGTTCAAAAATGTTGTACATAAATAATTGGTTGAGAAATTCCAGTGAGGAATATAATTGGTGATACAATAAATTCGTGGAACGCTTTAACGTGGTCAATCCTCCTGATTGGCTCGTAAAGTGGTGCAAAGGTAATGCTTTTTTTTGGAACGGCAAGTTTTTGTCGAAAAAAATCGTATTTTTGCGCCGCTTTAAAAACGAATTATCATGTCACAAAGATTGCAATCCATTTTCTTTTTCCTTTCGGCGCTGCTGTTTGCGCTGCTGTTCTTTTGGCCGTTGGCTGAGTTTGATACAGAACAGAATAGTTTGATTTTCAATGTCTTTGGTTTTGAGTCAAGGACACCTGGCGCGACAGTTCCTTTCAGCAAGTTGTTTGCTTTGCCAGTGCTCATCCTCACCCTTACCGTGGTTTTGTTGAGCGGCTATCTGGCTATGGGACTTTTTAGGGCAGTGAAGCTGGCTCAGTTCCAAAAGTTGTTGAAGATTGCCCATATCGACATCGCTGTTATTGCCGCATGGATAGCCGTGTTTTATTCATACGTCTATTTTATTGTTCCAAAGGCGTTGAACGATCCCACGCTTGAATCTCCCATTTTCAGGTGGACGATGTTCCTTCCTTTGGTCGCATTGTTGCTTGTTATCGCTGCCGCTTCGGGCTTGAGGAAAGACATCAAGAAGGTGCGTTCCACCGACCGCATCCGATAAGGAAACCGAAATAGCAAAACAGAGGCCGACTTCTAAATAGGAGCCGGCCTTTTCGTTTTCAAAGTCCCCTCTATTCATGTCATTCCCTTGGGAATCTATGAATAGAGGGGGCATTCAAAATGATCTGGAATTTCTGTCTAATTCAAAGATTTCCGTGTCCTTGAAGGTCTTCCCGTCTATGACCATCCGTATGAAGGTGATTTGCTTTTGGAAGCCCGAGTTGCCTGCTGCGCCTGGGTTGATGTGGAGCAGGTTGAGCTTGTTGTCGTAGATCACCTTTAATATATGCGAATGTCCGCAGATGTACAGGTCGGGCTTTTTTTCCTCCAAGATGTACTTCACTTCGGGCATGTAGTGGCCGGGATACCCACCGATGTGGGTCATGTAGACATTAACGTTCTCGATATGGAAAAACAGGTCCCCAGGATATTGCATACGCACGATATGGTCATCGATGTTGCCATGTACAGCACGCAAGGGCTTGAAATTGGCCAAGGCATCGGCGGTCTCTATATTGCCGATATCGCCCGCATGCCACAGCTCGTCAACGTCCTTGAAGAAGTAGAAAAGCTGTGGTATGAGGGTGCAATGCGTATCCGATAAAATCCCAATGCGTTTCATTCTTAGAACACCCCCTTGAAAGGGGGGCAGGGGGGATTAAAAACAAGCTTAAACAAGGAAAACTGAACTGCTTACTTCAAATTAACCATAAATCCAACCGCCAGCACTTCCTTGAACTGGACCTTAGAGCCTTCGATCTTCACGTTGTTCTCGTCATAGAACGGGATGTCGCGGTCGTAGATAAGGTGTGTGGAAAGGTTGCAGTTGAGCCAGTCGTTGACCTTCAGCACGAGCATGTTCTGCCAGTCAACATCGATGTATTGCGGGTTCTTGAGGTAGTTGGAGAAGAGCTCGAGTTTCGAGTTGAAGTCGATGTTCTTGGCCAAAGGATACTGGAACTTGGCCACGGCGCGGGCACCGAACTCATAACGAACCTTGTCAAAGTCGGTGTGGACAACGGGGTCGTTCTTGTCTAACTCGTTAACACCGAAAGCCCCTTCCTCCGCCAATTTGTCGTCGTTGACAATGGTGACACGACCTGTGATGGGCGAGAAATAAAGGGAGAAATGCGGATTGGGTACCCATTCCACACCAAGACCCAAAGTGATATAAGCAGGGGCGAGGAAGTGTGAGATGTAGTTCGTTGAGTCTTCTTCATAGTTAAAACCATAGGCGAATTGCGAACGGAAGGCCAACTCGACGCCGTAGTTGAGGTGCTCGGTGGCTTTCAGTGTCGCCAATGAGGTGAACTCGATCTTGTCGTCGGTCTTGATGGGTTTGTGATTGAAATCGAAATAGCTGTAACCCAAGGCGGTGTTCAAGGTGTTGTCCCATTTGAACTTGCCCTGCAGGTAATGGATCTCATAGTTGAAGATACCTTGCCCGTTGATGGTGTTTTGGCCGCCAGCCGCCCAGTTAGTGTAGGAGCTTTGGCCAAAATTCAGGCCGATGTTGCCTTTGTGGCTCCAGCCTTGCGGCAGTTCGTCTTGTGCGAAAGCCGCGATGCATAGCATAATTGCCAATGCGCTAAGTAAAACTTTTTTCATTCTGTTATGGTTTTAATTGAATTTGGTCTGTTGTTTTGTCGGCCCTTCGACAAGCTCAGGGACCTTAACCTAATTAAGTGAGCTAAGGTTGCTGAGCCTGTCGAAGCACCGCCTTGTTTAATAACTGTTTCCATCTTGGAAATTATGCGCTCCAATGCTAAACGTAATGTCCTGCATGTTGTGGCTGCGTACGTATTTTCCATTCTTTTCTGCAGGAAGCCAAACGGTCTCTTCGATGAGTCGGATGGCCTCGTTGTCGCAGCCGCCACCCACCGAGTTGACGATGGTGATGTTTGACACGCTGCCGTTGGTCTCCACCACAAAGCTCAAGCGCACCGTGCCTTGTATCTCGCGTTCCTTGGCCTCGGCGGGAAATTCCATGTTGGTGGCGATGTATTTGCCCATGTTGCCGCCGTCGGCGAAATAGGGTCGAGCCACCTCTTCCAGTTGACGGTACTCGTATATCTTATAAGAGGTGTCGGCTTCCAAGGTGAGCGGCACCGTGGGACGCTCGTGGCGTTTCCAATGGCGTTTGTAGCTTCTTGCGCTGAAGTTGACCGCGTATTCGTAGTCGTAATCCATCGGGATGCCAATGTTGAGGGCAGGCTTCCATAGGATGGTCTTCACCAAATGCAGCGCGATGGAGGAGGCCGCCTCGCTGAAACTCGACTTGATGGTGTAGTTGCTGGCCACGCCTTGCGGATCAATGTGCATACCGACGACGACTTTGCCGCTATTGCCCTGCTCAAGGTCGGCTTGGGGGTAGACGAGCGTGCGGGTGATGTAGTTCTCGGTCACATCATGGCCGGCAAGGGGTTCAGGTGCCGTGATTTGTGCGGTCAAGCGCATTCCCGAAAAGAGAATGAGCATTGCGAAAATGATTCTTGCTTTCATGGCTATAAATGTTTTGATGATGCAAATATAGGCATATTTTCGGAAAAAGCTTTATTTTTGCAGAAAAATTGACGCTATGGAGGAAAATTACAAGAATAACATGGTGTTTGGGATTCATCCCGTGCTCGAACTCATTCGCTCGCAAAAGGAGATAGAAAAGGTCTACATCCAGGGCGGCACACGTTCGCCTGAGATTGCAGAGATTGCCAATACCTGCCGTGCAAACGGTGTCCCCGTGCAGTTCGTGCCCATCGAGAAGATGAACCGCCTGACGCGCAAGAATCACCAGGGTGTGGTGGCTTTCATCTGCCCGATAGAATACCAGCCTTTGGAGAAGGTGGTGCAGATGGTCTTCGAGGACGGCCGCGATCCTTTCATCCTCATGCTCGACCGCGTCACCGATGTGCGCAACTTCGGTGCTATCGCCCGAACTGCCTATGCCGCGGGTGTGGATGCCATTGTTATTCCCAACCATGGCTCGGCTTCCATCAACGGCGATGCCATGAAGACCTCTGCTGGAGCATTGTCCTTAATCAATGTCTGCCGTGTGGAGAACCTGAAGGATGCCATCGATTTTCTGAAAGCCAGTGGCCTGCGCGTGGTGGGCTTCACCGAGAAAGCGCACGAAAGCCTTTGGAAGGCCGACCTTACTGGTCCGCTTTGCGTGATGATGGGATCCGAAGAGGACGGCATCAACCCCGCATATATCAAGCGCCTTGACGGCCACCTGATGATCCCCATGCCCGGTGACATCGATTCGTTGAATGTCTCCGTGGCCACGGGGGTGGTGTGTTTTGAAGCGGTGCGGCAACGAATGGGATTAAACATGTAGAGACGTAGCGCGCTACGTCTCTACCATCTAAAATTGATGCGTTTTGAGATGGTACATAATATAGTCTAGATGCTTATGTCGATTTAGTTGTTGTTTTCGATAATCAAACCCAAATGCAATGAAAAAGATCCTGGTCTTCCTTCTCTTTTTGCTCATCGCACATCATGTTAGTGCGCAGAAACCTCCGCATTTGGTGCCTGTGGAGATTACGGAGATGGTGCCCGTGGAAATTGATTTCGACAAGGAGCGCCAACAATCCAGTGGCTTTTTTCGTGCGGATACGACCAAAAGATTCATGGAATGTCGCAACTCTGAAAGGACAATAGGTTATTTAGTTGAACCAAAGGATTGTTGGTATTTGGGAGGACAATCATTGAGCCACAGACTAGGGGACTGTTGCGAGGTTGGACTTCGGGAGGTGCAGTGGGCGGAGACTGTGCTAGCGAAGGTGCTGGACAGGCGTGCCGATTCGGCACAGCAAATCCAAAGGGCATTCACCGCACCATATTTTTACGAATATATTCGGCAGTATGTCTTCTATCTAAACCCCGAAGGCGACACTTGCGTGCATATCAATTGCATACACATTAGTGAAGTGATGCCTGAAGAAGAAGAGTTTTTCCAATTTCGATTCCGTCCTGATATCCAACTTTATATGATAATTTGTGACGGAGATGATAACTTTTGGAATGCCGACCTGAATCTCACCCGAGGCAAGTTGCTCTCTTGTGATGTCAATGGTCCAACCATCCACATGGTGGAAGGACGCAACGACGAGCCTCGCGGGCTTTATGGGAAAACATTATTTCAAATAGGGTGGCCAATACAAGAGTCATGCAGTTTTGAACAGTTGCCAATTGCTGTGAAAAAAGCAATCCTGTCCCAGATGGATACAATTGGGGTCACTGAATATCAACATTTTTCCACGAAATATATTTGGACATATCGAGAGAAAAAGGATGGCAGCGGAGTTTCAGAACGAAAAAGATACAAAAGGGGAGATTATTATCGGATATATTCTGACACCATTTGTCGTGGATTCGATGCCAAAGGACGAATGGTGTATATCGGAAATGAGTATTTAGGGTGTCTTGACCAGGCATGCTTGAGCCACATCACCGAAATAGATACGATAATGGAGGCAATAGGGCAGGATTTGGCGGCGCGAGGCCGCGATTTTGGTAAATATGGCTACGTTCAATGGGTGGAAAAGGTCGGCGACCATTATGTGTTGGCAGTCATCTATGACCCACCAATTTCCGCAGATTTCTTATGGGCTTATTATACTTTCGACCATAATGGCCGAAAGGAGGGTGTCACATTGCAACAGCGGTGAATGCGTTTTATCGTTTTTAGACGTTGCACGCAACGTCTCTACAAGGTTTTACGGCGTGTAGAATTCATCATCCTTCCAATTCGCCACGTTGTTTTCGATATAATCCGCAATGTGGTTCATTTCAGGGGTGTCGCGAACGATGTGGTCGTGGAAACGGGGTTGCCAGGAGAAATCGAGGGCGTTTTGGTTGGCGAAACGGGTAACAGATTGTTTAAAACCTCCAATGGTTGTTGACAATCTACCTTGTTTATTGGCAATGTTTTGCATCGTTTCGTTTTTGCCCGTTGTAGAGACGCGCCATGGCACGTCTCTACCATCTGGTGCCGTGATTATTACAATCAGATGAACATGATTAGGCATAATCACAAACTGCGGGATTCCTGCATAAGGATTGTGTTGTGTTATTTCCTCAATGCATGTTTGGGTATATTTTCCGATGTCAGACAACACTATTTCCCCATCCACAATCTCACCGAAAAAATGTTCCCGATTTTTCGTGCAGATGGTAATGAAATAAGATCCGCCATCGTAATCATGCCATGATGCGCGGGCGGATTCTATTCGGTATCTGTTTTGAAATCTGTCGTCTGACATTGTTTATCGTGTTTAGGTGTAGAGACGGTGTGCACACCGTCTCTACAGTGTATACACATTATTTCAAATATTTATCCAACCAATTATAGAACCGTCTCTGCCAGAGCACGCCATTCTGCGGTTTCAGGACCCAGTGGTTTTCATCCGGGAAATAGAGGAATTCTGCGTCGAGGCCGCGCAGGATAGCGGCGTTGTAGGCCTGCATGCCCTGCGTGAAGCAGATACGGTAGTCGAGGCCGCCGTGGATGACGAGGATGGGGGCGGTCCATTTGTCAACGAAGAGGTGGGGCGAGTTGGCGTAAGTCTTGCGGACGGTCGGGTTGTTCCAGTCCCAGTAAGGGCCGCCGAGATCCCAGTTGACAAACCACATCTCCTCAGTTTCGAGGTATTGGGCTTCGAGGTTGAACATACCGTCGTGGGCAATGAGGGCCTTGAAGCGATTGTCGTGGTGACCCGCCAGCCAATACACGCTGAAGCCACCGAAGCTGGCGCCAACGGCACCGAGGCGGTTCTCGTCGATGTAAGGCTCTTTCTTCAGTTCGTCGATGGCGCTCAAATAATCCTTCATACACTGTCCACCGTAGTCGCCGCTGATTTCCTCAAGCCATTCCTGACCGAAACCAGGCAGACCTCTGCGGTTGGGGGCGACCACGATGTAGTCATTGGCAGCCATCATCTGGAAGTTCCAACGGTATGACCAGAACTGGCTCACGGTGCTCTGCGGTCCACCCTCGCAGTAGAGCAGGGCAGGGTATTGCTTGTTGGCATCGAAATGGGGCGGGTAGATGACCCATACGAGCATGTCCTTGCCGTCGGTGGTCTTCACCCAGCGTTCCTCGACCTTGCCCACGGTGAGTTGGGCAAAGATCTTGTCGTTGACGGTGGTGATTTGCGTGGCTTCGCCTGTGGCAGGGTCGACGCTGAAGAGCTCCGTCGGGTGGCTCATCGATTGACGGCCTGCAATCAGCTTGTCGCCGTTGAAGTGCACCGATACATAGTTGTGTTGGCCTTCCGTCAGCTTTTTGATTTCTCCGTTCTCGAGGGTGAGGGCGTAGAGTTGGTCGGTGGCGTAGGCATCGCTGATGAAGTATAAGGTCTTACTGTCGTCGGCCCAGCTGAAGCCCGTGCAGCATTGATCGAACTTGGCTGAGTAGTCGGTCTTTTCGCCCGTTTCGAGGTTCATCACGAAGAGGCGTTGCTTGTCGCTCTCATAGCCGTCGCGTTCCATGCTCTCCCAGGCCATGTATTTGCCGTCGGGCGAGATGACGGGGTTGAGGTCGTAGCCCATCATGCCTTCGGTAAGGTTCTTGCACTCGCCGCTCAGGATGATGTATTGGTAGATGTCGGTGTTGGTGGAGAGGGCGTAGTCCTTGCCGACCTTCTTGCGGCAGCAGTACACGAAGCTCTTGCCGTCGGGCAGCCATTGCACTTGTTCCATACCACCGAAGGGACGCACGGGGGCTTCCCATTGCTCGCCTTGCATCGCGTCAAACGAAGCCTCGATCTTGCCGCTACTGAAATTGCCCACGAAGATATGTCCGTAGGTGTCGACCCAATGGTCCCAGTGGCGATACATCAGGTCGTTGTTGATGCGGCCTGACGACTTGTCGAGGTCGGGATAGATGTCGGCCACGGTCTCTTTCAGCTTCACTTCCTTGGTGAAGATGACTTGTTGGCAGTCGGGAGAATAGAGGAAGCCGTTGATGTCGTCGGCCTCGCTGGAGACGCATTGCAGGTCCGTTCCGTCGGGATTCACCTCCCAGAGTTGCATGACGTCGTCTTTAGGCGCGAGGAAGCCGATCTTCTTCCCGTCGGGACGCCATTGCGGGCTGTATTGGCTGTCGTTGCTCACGACCAGCACTTTATTGTCGCTGCCGTCGGCGTTCATAATATACAAGGTCGAGCCGCTGCGGTTTTCGGGCACGCTATAGTAGGTGACGTTATAGACAATCTGCGAATGGTCGGGCGAGATGCTGTACTCACCGATGCGGCCCATACTCCACAGCACTTCGGGCGTCATGATGTCCGATTGCAAGGTGAGCTTTTTCGGTCCGATTTTCTCCTTGACCTCAGTCTTAGCGTCGTTTTTTGTTTCATTTTTGGCTCCGTTTTCACGGGGTTGTGTGTTGCACGATACGATTAGACAGGTAATCATGGCTAACAGGAATAGTTTGTTTTTTCTCATATTGATAAGGTTTTGAATTTGGCCGTAAAAGTACAAAATAATGACTTATGCCGAGATTTTTTTCATAATTCCTTTGCCATTTCCCTGAAATCCACTACTTTTGCACTTTCATTTCGTTCTTTTTGAGTCGAATCTTGAATTTTAAATCTTTGAATCTTAAATATTTAAATCTGAAAATACTATGTTAAGTCAAGATGTAAAGATTGGAAGCGCCGTCCGTCTGGATGGAAAGATTTATTTCTGCATTGACTTCCAACACGTTAAGCCAGGAAAGGGCAACACTATTATGCGTATCAAACTGAAGGACGTTTTGAGTGGTAATGTGCTTGAAAAGCGTTTCGACATCGGCGTGAAGCTCGAGGATGTCCGCGTTGAGCACCGTCCATATCAGTACCTCTACAAGGAAGGTGAGGACTATATCTTCATGCACACTGAGACCTACGAACAAATCCCGATCGCTGGCGACAACATCACGGGCGTGAAGTTCATGAAGGAAAACGATGTGGTTGACGTCGTCGTCGACGCCAGCACAGAGACCATCCTCTTTGCCGAAATGCCGGTGAAGACCGTGCTGCAAGTGACCTACACCGAGCCTGGTGAGAAGGGCAACACCGCTACCAACGCTCTGAAGGAAGCCACCGTTGAGACCGGCGCCATGGTTCGCGTGCCATTGTTCATCAACACCGACGACATGATCCGCGTCGACACTCGCACGGGCGAGTATTGCGAACGCGTGAAGGCATAATATCTCTAACCGAAAGCATCCGAATGATATCCGAAAGAGGATTTCTGATGGTTTCGGATTTGTTCGGTTTGAGATAAATAAAACTGAAAAGTGCAGAGTTTTGTGACTTTGCGCTTTTTTTGTATTTTTGCGTTTCATTTTATAATCTCGTTTCGAATGAAAATCAAGAAAACTACTCTGAAAACTATTGCGGGACTCATTGACGCAAAATATATTGGCCCTGCTAACTTTCCTATCACGGGCTTGAACGAAATCCATAAGGTGGAGGCAGGCGATATCACCTTCGTCGACCATCCGAAATACTATGCCAAGGCGCTCAACTCGGCTGCGACAGTGGTACTTATTAATAAAGAGGTGGTTTGCCCTGAAGGGAAAGCCCTGCTTCTTCATGACGATCCTTTCGACGCCTTCATGCGTATCATGCGCCATTTCCGCCCCTTCGAGCCACAGACGCAGCCCATCAGCGACTCGGCCGAGATAGGGGAGGGCACGCTCATCATGCCGGGCTCATTTGTCGGCCATCATACCGTCATTGGTAAGAACTGCCTCATCCATCCCAATGTGACCATCTACGACCACTGCGTGATTGGCGACAATGTCATCATTCACTCGGGCAGTGTCATCGGGGCGGATGGCTACTATTTCCAGCGCCGCAACGAAGGTTTCAAGAAGTTTGAGTCGTTTGGTCGCGTGGTCATCGCTGACGATGTGGAGATTGGTGCCTTGTGCAGCATCGACCGTGGTGTCACTTCAGACACTATCATCGAGAGTGGTACCAAGCTCGACAACCACTGCCAAATCGGTCACGACAGCTACATCGGCCACAACTGCCTCATCGGTGCCCACGCCGCCATCGCTGGCGTGACGCGTATCGAAGATGATGTCATCCTTTGGGGTCGTGTGTGCATCAACAAGGACTTGGTCATCGGTACGGGTGCCGTGGTTTTGGCCACCTCAGCCGTCGACAAGAACATCGAGCCGGGCAAGGCCGTCTTTGGTGTGCCTG
>JAEEGJ010005026.1_pt1 | contig 42800 bp, 33 predicted proteins | sample 8958761 | NCBI WGS metagenome assembly JAEEGJ01 (sample SAMN16246546, study PRJNA631951) | gut metagenome | biome: gut microbiome; feature: rumen; material: RS-attached | host: Bos | place: Iran: Karaj | collected 2018-10
TTTATATTAGCATTATTTGCGCGAAATCAAGTATTTTTATTAGTATTCTTTGAAAATAGTGTCTTCGTCGGTCATATCGAGCGCGCCGTTGGCAGTGATCTTATCGAACGCATCGGCATTAAAGAGGTACAAAAGCCACGCCATGTCGTCGCTTATCGTCTCTGTGCTGTTGAGTTTTATCTGCGTAAGATGCCCTGACGGCGAATATATCGTAAGGAAGATGTAGCCGCTCGGCAGGATCCTTACCTCAGATGTGTTTTCGAACATCTGGTAATCGCCTCCGACGCTTGCGTTATCGGCTGCAAGGATGGCTCCGAGGACGATGATCGCCTTCTTGTAATCATTCATGTTGCTGATCTGGACCTTTTTGCCCAGTTCGGCTGAAGTTACATTAAGTCCGCAGATGACCGGTCTTACGGTCTTATTGGAGTCAAAAGAAGACAGCTCCAAGACTATTCCGTCTTTATCCAGAGCGGCATAGCCGTCAGGCGTCCTGATATAGCACACCTTCCTGCGCTCTTTTATCTGGACATTGACTGTCGAAGGAAGCTTTATGGAGATCCTGATATCCTCGATATAAGGATTCTCCCTTCTGATGCGCTCTTCGGTCTTACCGTAATTAAGGCATAAGATATCGAAAATATTGCCGCTTACGCCGCTCATAAGGTGCGCGTCATATTCAAGGCCGATCTCGTTTAAGACCTCTTCGTCACTCAATGCGACATTGCCTTCGATGTGGGCATTTCTGACCCTGAATGCGGGAAGGAACAATACAAGAATAACCATCACGATAAGGGCGACTGCAAGACATATCGCAAATATTCCCCTGCCCGACAGCTTCACCTGCGGCTTATGTATTTTCTTTGCGGCAGCCTGTCTGTGTCCGGCATTGATCCGGGCATTCTCAGGCGCCGTTCTCTTAATGGGTCTTTCCTCTGGTTCGGATTCTTCAGAAGACTCTTCTTCGTCTTCTTCTATCTCTTCATCTTCAGACTCTTCTTCGTCTGAAACTTCTTCATCTTCTCCGGATTCTTCAGCTTCCTGCTCTGACTCTCCATCCTCTTCAGGCTCTGCATCTTCGTCAGCTTCTTCCCCGTCTTCATCCTCGCCGGAATCATCTTCGGGGCCTTCATACTGACTTACAACGAATCCCTTTACTTCGGCAGACTCATCAGAAGACTCTTTTCCGGGAGTCTTTTCCTTTTCCGCTTCGGTATCAGAGGCCGTATCTTCAGGTTCGTTTCCGAATAATCTGTCTAATTCGTTGTCATCCATAGCAATATTTTATCAGTTTACCCTGAAATCTCAGAGGGCAGATTTGATGGCATCGGTTATTCTCTTGCCGGTGTCCGTTACTGCAAGGCTTAAAGCTGCTTTCCTGATGGATTCCTGTCTTTGGGGATCGTTAATAAGATCAATGAGCACGGGCTCTAATTTGCCCGCTTTTACGTCGTCATCGCTTACGACTATTCCTGCTCCTTTTGAAGCTAGGGAATTCGCATTATAAGTCTGGTGATCGTGAGCTGCATAAGGATAAGGCACCATGATCGCGCACGCGCCCGTCGCCGTTATCTCCGCGCATGTTACGGCTCCTGCGCGCAGGATCGAGCAGTCCGCGGAAGACATATAAAGATCGGGCCTGTCGATATATTCTCTTATCTCGAGATTCGGGATAGCCTTTATATCCGGAGTGATCTCAACGGAATTATGTTTTCCGACAGAGATGAAGAAATAAACTTCCTTGTATTCGGGCTTTTTGGCGATATCGAAAACGAATTTTGTAAGTGTCGCAGAACCCAGCGAACCGCCCATGATGAATACCATCTTGCGGTCCGGATCAATGCCCAGCTCTTTCCTCGAACCTTCTTTGGTCCTTCCGAACATCATGTCCCTGACAGGATTGCCTGTATAGACAACTTTCTTTGCCTTGGGGAAGATGTTTTCCTGTCCCGGAAAGCCTGTCATTACAAGGGCTGCGCCCTTTGAAAGATACTTATTTGCTCTGCCGGGGAAGGCATTTGCTTCGTGGATCATTATGGGAACGCCTGCTTTTCGCGCTGCCGACAAAAGAGGTCCGCTCACAAAGCCGCCGGTGCTTATGACACAGTCAGGCTTAAATTCCCTGATGAGCTCAAGGCACTGCTTTTTTCCGCGCTGCATCGCGCTGATAGATTTGAATATTTGAATAGAAGGCTTCGAAGGCAGCGGGAGTGCTTCGACGTCGATGAATTCATAACCTGCTTTGGGAACAAGTTCGCCTTCAAGACCGGTCTTTCTTCCCGTGAATTTTATCTTGCAGGTATCACCTGAAGAGGCGGCGTCTTCTTCTAAAAGACCTGCGATCGCAAGAGCCGGGTTTATGTGTCCCGACGTTCCTCCTCCTGTGATCATGTAGCGTCTTTCCATGGAATCAGACTCCTGACTTCAAGGCTTTTTCAGCTGATACATTGGGTTTCTTGGAAGGGCGCACAGTGCCGCTTCTTGATACCGACAGTATAAGGCCGTATGCGATAAGAAGACTGATCTGCGCGGTACCGCCGTAGCTGATGAACGGAAGCGTAACACCTGTAGCAGGAATGACCTGCAGCTCAACCGAGATATTCATCAGCACTTCGACAAATATCAGTGCCGTACATCCCGTGGCGATGGTCCTTGAGAACACGTCTTTGGCCCGCCAGCATACCCTCAGGCACATGAAGAACATCATCAGATACATCAGCATCAGGATGACACCTCCCATAAAGCCTGTTTCCTCGATATAGATTGAGAATATGTAGTCGTTCTGGGCCTCAGAAACGTAATTGTATTTAGATCTGGAATTACCCAGACCGACGCCCCACATACCGCCTGAACCTAAAGCGTTGTGAGCATTATCAACCTGACGCGTATCGTCTTTTGTAAGTGTGCTCTCTTCATCTTCCTGTTCCTCGTCGGCATTGAAGATCTGGAGTCTTTTGAAAACGTGCGCGTAGTTGTTCATGAATCTCTCACGCTTGTCCGCGGGCGCCATTGCGAGTACGACAGAGCCTACCGCACCGCCTACGAGGATCATGATCAAAGAACCCGTGAGCCAGGCCTTGATCGGGATCTCGGAAACGAGCGTGCACATAAAGATGACTGCCGCAATGATGATGAAGCATGAAACGTGCGGCTGGAGAACGATTACGACGTCGACGAGAACACACATTCCTACAGGAATGATGAAGTCGATCATGGCGTTCTTTATGAACTTCATAAGATCGGATTTTGGTACTCTGATCTTGCCGTCTGCGCGCATTCTCGCTATCGTGGCACGGTAACCCGCAAACGCAACGATCAAGGCGACTTTTATGATCTCCGAGCTCTGGAGCTGGATAGGTCCGATGTTGATCCATCGGCTCGCACCGTGCTCACGTCCTACGCCCATCGCGAGCGTCGCGAACGCAAGACCGAGACTCAATACAAAAGCACCTATGGCGATCCATTTTTGCGCGAAGAATTCGATAGGGATGAACGCTACAATGAGCATCATTATAAGGCCGACAACAGTAAATCTGATCTGTCTTGTCAGGAACCATGAAGAATCCTGGAACTGGCCGTAAGCGTCAGGTCCTGATACCGAATAAAGTACGATGAGACCGAAAACGATAAGAGCAAAGATCATCAGTATCATCGGGATATCAGCTGATCTGACCGCCTTCTCAAGCTTCTCTGCAGTGATGGCATTATCACGTTCCGGCTTTGCAGGCGGTTCGATGAGGCTGTCGATATCGGTTACAACCGCGCGGTCATCCTGATGTGAATCTTTCTTCGGATTCACATCCATGTCAGGAATGATCTTTTTATACTTCTCAGCCATAGATCAGGCGTTTCCCTTCTCGATAAAGTACTTTGCGACCGTTTCGAATCCGAAGCTGTGAGATGCCTTAAAGAGCAAGGCATCGTCGTCTCTTACATATTCCTCAAGACGTCTTTGCACGTCTTCCGTATCTTTACATTTTACTATTTCGAGATTCATATTCATCATATGAGCGCCCTTGATAAATTCGTCCGCATTATCACCTGTGACGAACACTCTGTCGAAGTCATAAGATGCGCATGCTTTACCTGTTATCTCATGAAGTCCCGGAGCCTGTTTGCCAAGCTCTAACATGCCTCCCAAAGCGAGTACCTTGCGGTGTCCTTTTGCCTTTCTCGAGAAGTTCAGGAAAGCATTTTCCATCGACTCCGGAGATGCATTATACGCATCGTTCATTATGAGATATCTCTTGGTCTTGGTGATCGCGCCTCTGCCGTCCATCGCGCTTCTGCTGCTGATGGTATCGGCGATCTTCTGCTGCATCTCAGGGGTCTTTGTGATGCCTGTCATGTATGCGCAGAAAATGGCGAAGAGTGCATTTCTTATATAGCTCTCGCCATACATGCTTATTGAGAGCGGGATCACGAACTCGGATCTGACACCCATTCTGTTAAGGCAGGCGCCGAAAGACATTCCTGTATCCGTCTCCTTGACGTCGTACGCGGAAATGACCAGAGGACAAGGCAGATCGTCATCGTCCCTGACCTGGATGCCTGCGATAAAGTTGTTGATGGGAAGCTCCTTGACGCATGTGTCGAAAAGCTTTCTGTCATCGCTGTTTACGGCAACGATGCCGCCGTCAGTAAGGCCCTCGCAGATCTCCATCTTGGCCTTCATGATATTGTCTTTTGACTCGAGTATCTCGATATGCGAATAACCGATGTTGGTGATTATCGCGATATCAGGTCTTGCGATCTTTGTAAGATAAGATATCTGGCCTAAGCCTCTCATGCCCATCTCGACTACGATAACCTCGGAGTCTTCGGGAGCAGAGAGGATCGTTTTGCTCATGCCGATCTCGTTGTTGTTATTTTTCTCTGTCGAATGTACTTTAAGACCGGTCTTTAATACCTCGGTGATAAGTGTCCTTGTGGATGTCTTTCCGACTGAACCCGTGACTGCGATGACCTTGCATCCGAGCTTGAATCTGTAGTGATTTGCAAGGAGTCCCAAAGCTTCTACCGTGTCATTAACGACTATTGCGACAGCGCCGTCGGGGATCGCATTCTCATCATTTGTGATAAGCGCGGAAGCTCCCTTTTCCATTGCCATGGAAAGGAACTTGTTGCCATCAAAATTCTCGCCCTGCAGCGCGATGAAGAGCTCACCTTCTTTTATCGTTCTGGTGTCTGTCGATACTCCGTTTATCTCTATGGACGTCGCGAAAACAATGGCATCAGTCTTCGATACCAGTCTGCCTCCGACAGCCTTTTTTACTTCTTCCAGAGTAAACATCATGCTCTGCCCTCTCGCTCTGTTACCGCAGTTCTCGCGTGTTCTACATCATCGAAATGTATCGTCTTATCTGCGAAGATCTGATAGTCTTCGTGGCCCTTGCCTGCGATAAGAACAGTATCGCCTTCTTCTGCCATATCGATAGCAAGCTTTATAGCTTTGCTCCTGTCAGGCTCGATCTCATATTTTCCTTCAGTCTTGGATATGCCCGTAATGATATCATCAATGATCGCACCGGGCTCTTCGTTTCTCGGATTATCGGATGTGATGACCGTATAATCAGACATGTTGCCTGATACTTCGCCCATCTCAAAACGTCTTGTTCTCGCGCGGTTTCCGCCGCATCCGAACACCGTGATGATCCTGCCCGCCGTATATTCCTTAAGCGTATCAAGAACGCTCTCGAGGGCTGCCGCATTATGCGCATAATCGACGAGGATATTAACACCGAAATCATTTTCAACAGGCTGCATTCTTCCGGGCACGCTGATGCCTGCCAGAGCATCCTTTATCACTTCTATGTCGATGCCTTCACTGACAGCGGAACAGATCGCGCAGAGAGCATTATAGACATTGAATTTTCCGGGGAGCGCGACAAAGATATCGCAGTTGTAGTATTCAGAATCGAGAGTGAATACAGTACCCGTTACATGGCCTCTTCTTTCGGGTCTTAAATTCCTTGCGACAAAGTCTGCTTCATTATCGATTCCGTATGTGACGAGCTTAACTTTATCCTTGCAGTATTCCTTAACTCTTTCTGCCGCATCGCAGTCGCTGTTAAGGATGCCCGTCTCGCAGCTGTCGAAGATCCTGAGCTTGCAGGAGATATAGTCTTCCATATCGGGATGCTCATTAGGCGCGATATGGTCCTCATATAGATTCGTAAATGCTGCAGTGCGGTATGTGATGCCTCTTACCCTGTCGAGCTTTAAAGCCTGTGATGAGACTTCCATGACGAGATCTTCAGAGCCGAATCTTGTAAGTGTATCCATCATCTCAAAAAGATCTCTTGATTCGGGAGTTGTGTGAGCGGCATGTGTTTTTTTGCCTGCGATGATGTTGCAGACCGTACCGATAAGGCCCGGATATCTTCCGCTCTTTTCGAGTATCTCTCTTAACATAAATGCCGTAGTGGTCTTACCCTTAGTGCCGGTAATTCCGAATACGGCAAGTCTTCTCTCGGGATGCTCATAGAAGTTGGCGCAAAGGTCAGCCAAATGCTTATGTGTATCTTCGATCTCAACTACGCATACGCCGTACTGCTCCGTAAGAGCTTCTAATTCTTCCTTGGGGAAGCCCTCGCGGCTGCTGTCGACAACGATGGCAGAAGCATCCTTTTCGCAGGCCTTTGAAGTAAATGAATGTCCGTCTACGGTAAATCCCTGAACGCATACGAAAAGCGAACCGACAGAAACTTTTCTGGAGTCATACTCAACAGAAGTGATCTCCTTGTTAAGGTCACCGGATATAAGCTTGTAGTCTACGTCTTTCAAAACACTAAGGAGCAGCATCTCTTACTTCCTTCTTGGTATTCTGTCACAGGCAGGGATCCCGCCATTGTGCCGTCAACTATATTAAAACAAAAAGTTCCAACTCTTATGTGGCAAAAAGAATGAATTTATTCCGGCCACATCAATTATGTTTGTGCGTCAGACCACTAGTCGTCATCGTCATCGTCGTTGTTCGGCGGCAGGACATCTACTCTTCCGTCCTCGCCTCCGTTATTGCTGTTGTTATTGACAGTCGTCTCATCCGGAGCCGTGTATGAGGGGCTGACCGTGCTCGAGAGCGTTACATAAATGATGTCTCCTGCATATACCGTAGAACCCGCAGGTACGCTCTGCGAAATGCAGATTCCCTCGATGTCACTGTCCTTATCGATCTTACAGTTGAGGTTGACCTTAAGGCATGCCTCGATACATTCGATCGCGGACATTCCCGTCATGTTCGGGACTCTTGTCGTAAGCCAGTCATCCTTTGATACGCCTTCAGGATAGAGAACTACGATACCTGTCTTATAGAGCGTGTAAGTATAGTCAGGATGCGTTGTCTTGATAATCGTATCAGGCGTCATATCCATCGTGCCGTAGAGCGTCGACAGACCGTTGACAGAGATCCTTGATGCTGCCTGTGACGCAGGCATTCCTTCTACTTCCTGGACGTACCACTGCTTTAAGAGCTGCTCATATTCTTCAGGAGTAAATCTTCTCTCAACGCCCATGTATGAGAGTGTGCCTTCAACGATTTTCGCTGCCGTTGATGCCGCAGAAGACGAACCTACCGAGTGGTCCTTAGGCTTATTGATAACAACGAGCACCGCGATCTTAGGATCGTAAGAAGGCGCGTAGCAGGAGAACGAGAGCACGTGCGCGCCCTTGAGATCACCTACGTCTATCGTTGATGTGGATGTCTTACCTGCGACTGAGTAACCTGCGACTTTACCTGCAGAACCCGTACCGTCGGTTACAACGCCTTCCATCAGAGTCCTTACACGCTTGCAGGTATCTTCGGAGAACACCGTACGTACTACTTCAGGCTCGATCTCGTCAACGATATTGCCGTTTGAATCAGTGATGTATTTTACGACGTGCGGGACGAGCAGGTCTCCGCCGTTGATGATGGCGCAGTAAGCGGTGATAAGCTGGATAGGCGTAACGGTCGAAGACTCGCCGTACGCAAGAACTGACATATCGACTACGGTCGGATCTTTATGGAAGATGCCCTTTCCTTCTGCGGGAAGGTCGATGCCTGTCTGATCGTAGAAGCCGAGCATTCTGACGTACTTGTAGTATTTCTTGATGCCGATCCTGAATGCAAGCTGCGCGAATACAGGGTTGCAGGAATTCTCGAAACCTTTTTTGAGCGTCTCTTTGCCGTGGTTGAAGTGATTTGTCTTCTGCATCCAGCAGGAGATTGTGTGCTGTTCGGAAAGCTTGATGGGAGCATCGTCGAACATCTCATTCTCATTTGTCAGGTTCTCTTCGAACGCCATGCATGTCGTAAGCGACTTGAATGTTGAACCAGGCTCGTATGTATCGGAAACGCAGCGGTTGCGCCATGCATTCGACATTATGTACTCAACCTGCTTGTTCTTGTCCATCAGGTTAAAGTCGTACTCATCCACTCCGTACGGTACTCCGTAAGGATTATTGAGGTCATAATCAGGGAGCGAGCACATCGCAAGGATCGCGCCCGTGTAAGGGTTCATTACTATCGCAGTGCATCCGTCAAGCGGCTTGTACTTGTCGTAAGCGTCCTTGCACGCCTCCTCAACGATACGCTGAATGCTCAGATCGATGTTGGTTACGATGTTCCTTCCGTTAGCGGCTTTTTCCTCGGTCGCATCTGAATAAGGCAGAACACCGCCCGTAATGGAGTCAGTCTCGGAATAACGGTAACCGTCACTGCCCGAAAGGATCTTGTCGTAATATGCTTCAAGTCCGTAAAGGCCGTTTAAGGTCTCACCGTTGTTTCTCGCATATCCGATGACCTGCGCCGCAAGGCTTCCGTAGTTATAGTATCTCTGGGGCACAGCAACAAAGCCGAAGCCCTTGACCTTGTTATCTTTGAGGAATTTCTGGAATTCATCTTTCTTTTCTGCCGGGATGTTCCTGATTACATCACAGCCCTGAACGGCATTACGCTTATCGTTCTTATCCGTAGGGTCTTCCGGAAGGATCGAATCGATCTTCTCGTACTTAACGCCGAGGATCGAGACTATGCTCTGCATGATCTGTGCTCTCGAAACTTTGGTGGATGTAACCTGAGAAGGTGAGCAAACTACCGTGTAGTCATAAGTGTTGGATGCCAGTGCGTTCATTTTCGCATCGTAGATCATTCCTCTGTTCGCGGAATAAGTCATCAGTGTCCACTGCTCGTTGGCAGCAGCCCTGGCATACTTGTCGTAATCCTTTACCGTAGTCTTATAAAGACCGTAGACGAGATAGACCGCATATGCGATCATCAGCGCAGCCATTACAGCTACGACCTGACGTGCGACAAATTCCCTGCCGTTGCCCGTAAGGGCATAAGCAGGTTCTTTGACGGTTTCTTCAATCTGTGTTCTCTTTACGGCTTTAGCGCCCGGGATGAGAGGCATAGTACTCCTCTAGAGCATCCTCATTTGCCTTGAGGACGTCATCGTTTACTCCATATGAATCATATGGTACCACTGTCTTCAAGGAATCGTTATTGGGAACCGGAAGATTTACAACCTGATTTTGGTTGGGATCCTGCATTCCGAGCTGAAGAGCCTGTGCTCTGACAGCGTCCATGTCGGTAATGCCGTTGGCGTTCTCTTCAGCGTCTAATATCTGTCTTTTAACAGTGTTAATCTTGTCCTTGAGGTTGGAATTATCCCTTGAAAGCTCCGAAAGTTCAGTCTGAGGGAACAGGAGCATCATTACGAAAGCACCGGTAAACAGAACTACGGCGATCGTCAGAGCAGTCTGAACGAACTTCCTTGTGGTAAGCTTCTTAGCCTTCTCCTTCTGTTCCTTAGCCAGTTCCGGATCCATGTGTTCTTTTGCGTAATCTCTGCTGATCTCATTGATTTCTTCGAAAGTGAGCTTGTTCTGGGAAGTCTTCGGCTTCTTTACCTCAGCCTTCGGCTTTTTCTCGATGATCAGAGGTTCGATAACGGGAATGATGGACTTACCCTGTCTGTAGGTATAGTTCCTCTTCGTGCTGCGCCTGCCTGCATTAAGCGCATCCATAAGATCCCTGTCCTCGAATCGCATCGCATGCTTCTTTTTCTTAAACTGATTTGTCTTGCGCTCACTGATAGCCATAACGTCAACCACCCTTAGTTATACTGTTCGTTTCCGTTCCTCTCGAAAACCCTGAGTTTTGCACTTCGTGCTCTGGGGTTCTCCTCCTTCTCCTCCTCCGACGGTTCGATGGGCTTTTTTGTAATTACCGTGCCCAGCGGCTTCTTTCCGCACACGCACATCGGGAATTCTCTCGGACATGTGCAGGGATTCTCGGCCTTGCGGAAAGCTTCCTTCACGATCCTGTCCTCAAGCGAATGGAAAGTGATTATGCTTACCCTTCCGCCCGGATTCAGATGTTTGAAGCAATCCCTCATAAGACTTTCAAGACCGGAAAGCTCGTGATTGACTTCTATCCTTATTGCCTGGAAGCACCTCTTTGCAGGGTGCTGATCCTCAAATCTTCCGTGACCGGGCATGCATTCCTTGATGACTTCTGCCAGATCAGTCGTAAGCTTGAACGGTACTCTCTGCCTTCTCTGAACGATTCCGTCCGCGATCCTTCCGGCATGGCGCTCTTCGCCATACTCTCTGAAGATCCTCTCGAGCTCGTCCCTTGAATACTTGTTTACAATGTATTCAGCCGTAAGAGTCTCATCGCTGGTATCCATTCTCATGTCGAGAGGTCCCTTGTTCATGTATGAGAAACCGCGGCTTGCCTCGTCGAGCTGATGTGACGAAACACCGAGATCAGCCAAAATACCGTCAACCTTCTTTATCTTCATGCTGTCGAGCATGTTGTCGATATCACCGTAATCGCACTTAACGGGCAACCAGTTGGTGTGTGCGAAATCCTTGCTGCGTGCCATGCATGCACGGAGAGCATCAACGTCCTTATCAACGGAGATCAGGGTTCCGGAAGAACCGAGTCTTGATGCTATCTCAGCACTGTGTCCGCCGCCGCCTGCCGTGCAGTCGACATAGATGCCGTTGCCCTTAACGCAGAGGCCGTCTACCGCTTCTCTGAGCAGTACTGATTTATGTTCGAAATTAGAGTCCTGCGACATAGTAATCGGTCTCCAGTCCTTCAATATTGCTCAGATCATGATCTTCATCGTCGTAGAAGCTCTTCGTGCAGATGTCGAGCTTGCCGTCATCGTTGAAGACACAGATCTCATCACCAGGTTTTGCGAAAGCTCTTTCCCAAAGCTCGGTGCTTACAGCGATCCTTCCCTGCGAATCAACAGTTACTTCACATGCCTCGCCGATTATGGCTCTCTTGATCTTACGGACCTTGGAGTCCATGGTGTTGAGCTTGCCGATCTGCTCAGCGATGCGGTTAAAGTGCTCTTTTGAATAGACACAAAGATAGCCCTTATCAAGGCTGTTTGTTACAACAACCTCTTCACCGAGCTGTTCTCTCTGCTTTGCCGGGATGAAGAATCTTCCCTTTGCATCGATTTTCTTGATGTCTCTAGCCACTTTGCCGCCCCTGTTGATTTATGTGAAAAGCGGAGTATTTTCGGAATTTCTTCCACTTTCCTCCACTTGAATGGGAATTTCCTCCCCAAATCACCACAACTGTATTCTATATGTAATGTTTCTTTAACGCAATACAAAATCTGTAATTTTTTAGAAATTTATTAAAGTTTTTTGTTGTTCGATTCCGGGCAAAAAATAACCGGCATCTGTTGCCGGTGTTCAGATCATAAAATCAGTTTTCAGGAAGAAACCTGACGCTTTTCTTGAAAATTGCCACAGTTTCACGGACGGCATGATTCAGCCCCTGTTTGGTCCTCTGTTTTTGAAAAAAGTGAGGACAAAACAGAGGATCAAGGGCAAAAACAAACAATATCCCCTGTAAGGTCCTCCGTTTTGATCAAAAGAGAGGACGTAACAGGGGATGAAATTCAACGACGGGTTCAGACGCTCTTGCCTGCCAGTATTTCCTTGTAATCCTTGAGATTCTTCTTAAGCAGGTTGGGTATATCCAGTTCATACGGACACCTGGTCCTGCAGACGCCGCACTCCACGCAGGAATCTATCTTGAGCATTTCCTTCTGCCAGAAGTCGGTAAGCCAGTTCTGCGAAGGCGCACGCCTTATCATCTGGCTCATCCTCGCACACTGGTTGATCATGATATCCGCCGTGCAGGGCATACAGTATCCGCAGCCTCTGCAGAACTCTCCAAGGAGCTCGTTCCTGTCTTTTTCTATGACGGCTTTCATTTCATCCGTCATTGTCACTTCGTTTTCAAAGAAACCGAGCCACTCATCTAGTTCACTCTGTCTCTGGATGCCCCAGATGGGCAGCGCATCATATTGGCTCATGAATGCCATGCAGGCCTTTGAATCAGTCAGGAGGCCGCCTGAAAGGCCCTTCATCGCTATGAAGCCCATATCAGCTTCCTTACAGCTCTGAACAAGCGCTATGTCACGATCTGAAGCCAGATACGAAAACGGGAACTGCAGAGTTTCATAAAGGCCGCACTTAACTATGTCTTCAGCCACGCCGATCTTGTGCGCGGTTATTCCGATGTGCCTGATCTTTCCCTGTTGCTTAGCTTCAACAAGACACTGATAGATGTCATCCTCTTCTGTATAGCTCCTTGCAACGCAGTGAAGCTGATAGATATCAAGGTAATCCGTCTTGAGATTTGTAAGAGTCGTATTCAGATCTTCTTCGAACTTTTCTCTTGTCGTAGCCTGGGTCTTTGATGAGATGAATACCTTTTCGCGCATTCCATCGAAAGCCTTTCCGACTTTAACCTCGCTGTCGGAATATGCCCTTGCGGTATCAAAGAACCTCATGCCTCCTTCATAGGCATTGCGCAGCAGGCTGACCGCCTCTTCCTCACTGACCCTCTGAATAGGGAGCGCGCCGAAAGCGTTCTGGGGGACTTCTATGCCGGTCTTTCCGAGTCGAATGGTTCTCATATTTAAGGTCCCCCTTATTTACTATATGTTCAAAATATAACACACACCAATTAAACAAATGAGAATATAATAAAAATATTAGAGAATTTGAAAGGAACGGGGCAAGTCGAATGTATTATTCAAGCATTGGGATGCTGGCTATAATACTTCATCTGATCATCAATGTTGATCACTTGTTCGGCAGGCCGAATGTCAAGCGCATGAAAGTTGCGTCTGCTTACCGTTATTTCCTTTTATCTGTCCTGCTCTATTACATCAGTGATGCTTTTTGGGGCGTTCTGCTTGATTTCGGGATCATCCCTCTGGTTTATGCTGATACGGTCATTTACTTTCTTTCAATGGGACTTACCGTTCTCTTATGGGTAAGCTACATTGCTCTCTCCCTGAATCTCGACAAGAAATGGGGTTCCATCCTCAAGGGTGTAGGCTGGGTGATCTTCGGTTCCGAAACCATTGCACTCATCATCAACTTCTTCGTACCTATAATGTTCCGGTTTACTCCGGAAGGAGAATACAAAGCCAGTTCAGCCAGATATGTCATTCTCTATGTCCAGGTAGTCCTGTTCACGTGCATAGCATTTGATACGCTGATAAAAGCCAGAAAACTTACCGGGGCAGATAAGAACCATAACAATGCCATCGGAATATCCGGTGCCATCATGGCGGTATTTATTGTCCTTCAGGCACAGTTTCCGCTTATGCCTTTCTACGCGGTGGGATGTCTCTTGGCGACAAGCATCATCCACACTTTCGTAGTCATCGATGCAAGGATCGAAGGCAGCCGCCAGCTCGGAATGGTCATGACGGTCGCTTATAAAGATCCTCTTACCAGCGTCAGAAACGTCAACTCCTACACCGAATTCAAAGAAAGTATCGAAGCCAATGTACGGAACGGAAAGATCAACGAGTTTGCCGTTGTGGTCTTCGACCTCAATGACCTGAAATACGTAAACGATAACCTCGGCCACGAAGCCGGCGATCAATATATCAAGGACGGCTGCACCCTTATCTGCAAAACATTTACCCACAGCCCGGTATTCAGGATCGGCGGTGATGAGTTTGCGGCTTTCCTGACAAACGAAGATTACAACAACAGAGACGAGCTCATAAATGAATTCAACGCCCGGGTCGAAGACAATCTCACAAACGGCGGCGCTGTAGTTTCCGCCGGCATCAGCGTATATGACGCGGAAAAGGATACAGGCTACGACGAGGTCTTTGCCCGTGCAGACGTTCTGATGTACGATCGCAAGAAGGAACTGAAAGCAAAGAAATCCTCCAGCGCAGGTGCACCAAGAGCATAATGGATCTGTATCACTTTTTCGATAAACGTACCGGACCTTTTAAGAGTCTGACAGCCGTATCTCCTGAAGAGGCTCATGATATCCTCGAAAAGATCAAGACTGAACGTCCTGATTCATTCTGCGCACAAAGAAACGATACCTACGATACCAAAAGGCGCAGCTGCGAAGCGATACTTCGAAAAGAGTTTAAAGCATTGGGCGGCATCATGGATATCGATTCGCCGCACTACATGGTCGTTGGATTCTCACCTTGGCTTTCAACATGGTATGAGCAAAGCGACTATATCATGATACCCGCCGAAAAGTTTGATAAGAGAAAACTCTCCTTCACCTACGGCGATTCCATGCCGACATTCAACTATAAGGACGGCAAGGAATACAGAGAAAAAGTCTACACTTATGACGGCATACTTGAGATGATAGAAAAGTACGGTCTTCCACAGGACTGGAATGACGACGGCAGCCATGGTCCCGAACGTTATATCGAAGTACACGTCTGGACCGATGAAGTCATAAGAGATTACTTGTAATCACGTTTTTGGCAACTTACGTTCCCCTGGCGGCAACTTATGTCATGCGCCGTTGAATGCCACTTTGGTCTTTGTTAGTTTTGAGCCAGCAAAGAACAAAGGAGAATTCACATGATAAGAGCAAACGCAGTCTGCAAGAGTTTTGCCGGAAAGCAGGTACTCTCAGGCATAGATCTCGATATAAAGCCCGGCATGATCTTCGGTCTTTTAGGTCCCTCAGGTGCAGGCAAGACCACACTGATAAAGATAATCACCGGCCAGCTCGGTTTTGACAGCGGCGATGTCACAGTATTTGGAAAGAATGTTTCAGAGCTTTCAGGAACAGACAAAAAACAGATCGGCATCATGATGGACGATCACGGAGTATATGACAGGCTTTCCTGCACAGATAATCTCAAGATCTTCGCGGATATCTACGGAATCCCTCATTCAAAGATAATGCCCGCTCTCGATGAAGTAGGGCTCAAAGATGCAGCAAAGAAACCTGCAATGAAGCTCTCAAAGGGAATGCGCGCAAGACTTCAGCTCGCGAGAGTATTCATGGTATCACCTAAGATACTTTTCCTTGACGAACCTACGAGCGGTCTTGATCCCATGACGATGAAATACATCCATAAGCTCATCCAAAACAGAAAAGCATCAGGATGCACGATCTTTCTTACGACGCACAACATGGAAGAAGCGACAGTGCTTTGCGATGAAGTTGCACTCTTAAACGACGGAAAGATCGTAGACAGAGGCAATCCTTCAGATATCTGCAGAAGATACAACCATCAGAAAGCGATCAGCATTCATCTGAAGACAGGCGAAGACATCAGACTTCCTGACGGCATCGAATACGCAGATGAGATCAGCTATCTTCTCAGGCAGGGAAAAGTTGAAACGATCCATTCTTCAGAACCGACTTTGGAAACAGTGTTCATCGAACTTACCGGAAGAAAACTCGAAAACGATTCGGAGGTCAGATATGCGTAACGCAGCAGTTATCATCAGGAAACAGTTAAAAGACACATTAAAGAACAAGACGGTACTCATACAGTTCCTCATGTTCCCTGTCATGACGCTGATAATGGAAAATGCGATCAGCATCCCTGACATGCCGGAGTTCTTCTTCACGAAACTCTTCTCCGTAATGTTTATGGGCATGGCGCCTCTCACTTCCGTTGCATCGATCATTTCCGAAGAAAAGGAAAAGAACACGCTCAGGGTTCTCATGATGGCAAACGTAAAGCCTTGGGAATATCTGGCAGGTGTAGGCATCTACGTGTGGATCCTCTGCATGGCGGGCGCAGGCGTCATGGCAACGGGGCTTCCTACTTCAGTCATTCCCTTCTATCTCGGAGTCATGGCAACCGGCATTGCGATATCTGTCGCAATGGGCGCATGCATCGGTGTGTTCTCCCCTAACCAGATGGTAGCGACATCGCTCTTCATGCCGGTCATGATGGTATTCTCATTTGCTCCCATGCTCGCAATGTTCAATGATAAAATAGAAAAGGTTGCAGGGATCTTTTACACACAGCAGCTTAAGATCCTAATGAACCAAATGTCTTTTGACGGGATCAAACCTTCGGCTGTCCTGACGGTAGCAGTCAACGCGGCGCTTGCCCTTCTGCTCTTCTTCGCAGCCTTCAGGAAAAAAGGACTTGAGTGATGAAGATCAATCTGGACATAGACGGCAGATATGACGATACCGAAGTCATCATACGCGCTCCTCATCTGAACAATGACATCGAGAGGATCGTCGCCATGATGCGCATGATCGACATGCAGATCGCCGTCCGCAAAGACAATGAAACATACCTGATCGAAACGGATAAGATCTTATACATCGAGGCCGTCGACAGAAAGACTTTCGTTTACACCGCATCAGAAAGTTACGAGTCCGAGCTTAAGCTCTATGAGCTTGAGCAGGACCTCGTTGCGCGTGATTTCCTGCGCATAAGCAAGCAGAGCATCGTAAACCTCCGGAAGATCAAGAGCCTTAAGGCTGACGTCAACCGCAAGATAAGGATCACTCTGCAGAACGGCGAGCAGATCGTCGTATCGCGCATGTACTCCGACGAATTGAGAAGAAAGCTGGGGTTAAGATAATGGACGACAACAAGAATATATTCGATTACATAAAACAGTTATTCACCAGTTTCGGAATAGTGGTACTGTTATTCATCGTTATAAATCTGATAATCGGAGATGATGCAGGCAGCGTATCAAGCCTGTTCGCACTCGGTGCAAAGGGCCTGTCAACGGCAACGCTCCTTCAGCTCCTGATCCTTGTTCTGATAATCACAGCAGCCCAGAACATCTTCCTGTCAGACCTTGTCATCAAGAACATGGCGCTCGTCGTGCGCAACATACTGTTCTTCGCAACCATCATGGCAGCGATCACCATATTCGCAGTCGTATTCGGCTGGTTCCCTTTGAACAACGTCGCAGCATGGATCGGCTTCATCGTTTCATTTGCAGTCTGCACCGTAATAAGTTCCATTATCATGCGTCTCGAAGAAAACGCAGAGAACAAGAAGATGCAGGATGCATTAAATAGGTTAAAAAAGTAATATAGGCACGTAAAGCCTTGTCAGCTTTTGTCGGTTTTTGTCGGTAATTTTGCAGCGCCTACAAGAATACAATAGTTTCACCAAGGAGACTTTTGTATGCTGCATTTACCGATTAAAACCCACGCAGTTAAAATTCGTTATCGCGAACAGATGTTGAGGCAGATGGTGCACGGCCGTTTTGGAACACATCACGGATGCAGATGCGTATTTGTATTCTATGATCCGAATAACGATTCTGTCTCCCAAAAGAATCAGAAACGGTACAGTATAGAAAGCAAGCAAGGTAGACACTACACACCTCTGATAGAGCGTTTTCTGATCCTAAATGCAGAATACGAAAAGCTCCTAACCGATTGGAGATCGACCTATGTATTCGAACCTCCCATGGTCAGCTTTCCCATATCCAACACCTACGATCCACATCACATGGACAACCGTTTTTTTGATGACGCTACAGCCAAATCAAATAATATACCTGCTGAACACCCGGTATACAGCGGTGATGAAATCCTCAAATCAAAGAATGAACAAATGGGTAAGAGCATGTTTAAAGCCTTAGGTATACCATATAAATACGAGGCCGCACTCGACATTGATAATCCTGACGGGTATGTTCCCGATTATTTGCTTTCCTTTTTTGAAATCGACCGCTGCATATATGCTGAGATCTGTGGCATGACTGACAAGTATGAGTATTCAAGAACAACTGCTCAGAAAATCAACTTCTACTCTTCAAATCATTATCGTCCAGGTCGCGAGATTATTTATTGCTTTATGTATGACAAGTATAATTTCGACGAAGATTATTTTGTCGCACAGGTCCTTGGAGCATTCGAAACCTTGATACCTGACAGTGCTCTTGATTGGAACAATTGCTTGCCGCCATGCATTAGAAAAGTAAACTCGTGATTTTCCCGCAGATCATCTCGTATGTCGAGACACTTTACTGGAGATTTGCGTCAATTCAGGCCGTTATTCCCGCAAACTATCTCGTATTTCGAGACACTTCGCTGGAGATTCATACAAATTCACGCTGTTTTTCCCGCGGAACGTCTCGTATGCCGAGACACTTCGCTAGACAAAAACCTCCCGTTATCCCAGTTCGCAGATGATCTCGGGGCACTCTCCCTCGAATGCTTCTTCAGGGATAATGCCGCCTTCTTCAGGAACAAAAGCCTTATCTCCCGCACTTACTGATACTATCTTGTAAGAACCTGCATCAAGCTTGCCGGGATTTACATAAGTAAGCGTGAAAGGCTTTCCTTTTCTGTATGCAACAACAGATGCACGGCCGTCATTATCGAACTGTGATGAAAGGAGCGCAGGCTCAAGCTTTATCTTTCCGTCAACGGAAGATACACCGAACATCTTTGTAAGAACAAGAAGGACTGCCCAGCTTGCTGCACCTGTCAGATATGGATACATTCCCCTGCCCATGCCGTTGAAGTATTCGGGTATGCCGGGATACATCCTTCCGTCTTCGCTCATGCTCTGCGTGAAGAGATTGTTGAAGACCTTGAATCCTTCTTTTGCAAATCCTCTTGTATAGAGTGCGAATGCATACATGACTGCCATGTGACAGAATACCGCGCCGTTCTCCTTCTCACCGAAAGCAAAGCCGAACGCTCTTCCCATGTTCATCTTAACTTCGTGGAAATCGGTGTTGAGCCTGTAGCCTCCGAGCGCAGGAGCATAAAGATACTCGTCTGCAGCCTTTATGACTTCTTTTACCATGTCGTCATCTGCCGTGCCAAACATAACAGTGAAAACCTGTGACGTGAGCATCATGCGGACATCACCGTTAACAACGCCTTCAACCTTTTCGCCGTCATTGTCGTAGTAGCCGTTGAACCATCTGTTTCCCCTGCCATCGCTTGCCATCTCGTTATCACGGATATGTTTCTTTATCCATTCAGACATGCGGTCAAGGCGCTTTGCGACGTCCTCTGCATCAAGCTCGAGGACAGAACCGGTAACGCGGGTTGCTACGCTGTTCTCATAATCAACGAGCATTCTCTTTCTGTATTCGATGTCATCGTAATCCTCTGCATAAAGGAGTATTCCGAGTTCTTCGAAAACAGTGATCTTATCTCTTCCGCATGCGCGGATCATGGATGAAAGCATTGAAAGAGATCCGGCATAAGCAGCGGTAAATGCAACGCTCTCGCCCTTGACGGAAGCCATGTCAAGAGCGTCATTCCAGTCAGCTCCACGAAGCCTCATGTTGCCGTGCTTTCCGCAGTCAAAGAACTGCGTTATCTGTTCTGTCAGGATGTGCTCGAGCACAGTACCCTGATATACGGTTCCGTCAGTTGTAAGTTCCTTGGGATCTGAATCGGGATCGAAGTCATCATCTCTGCCTTCGCCTCTTAAGATCATGCGGTCTTTGAAATAAGGCTGCTTCTCGAAAAGGAAATCGTAATCGCCTGTTCTGCTGATATAAAGATCAACGGTGAACATCGGCCAGAATCCGTGGTCCATCCAGACTCTCGGAATGCCGTTACGGTCAGCGATGAATTCACCTCTCTTTGATCCGATTATGGTGGCGTTTGAGCCGTCCATACGTACACCTGCGAAATATCCTGCGAGATCATCTCTTGCATCTGCAGGATTTCTTAAGAGCAATGCGAGCGAATCCTGCCACAGGTCACGCCAGCCTCTTCCGCCTCTTCCGTAATCGTGATAAGGCAGGAACGAGCAGCCGTAGAGTTTTCTCAGAGCAGGCTGAACGCTTACCCATTCCATCCATCCGTCAAAGAGCGGATCACCGGTCTTGGTATGGATTATCTTTTCGTTCTCCCAATGTGCTTTAACTTCTTCAAGAGCGGAATCTATCTTTGCGCTTTCAAGGTACTGACTTCCTTCGCCGTCAAAACCGAGGACCACGTTATAAACCGCGGATGCTCCGGGTGCCAGAGTCTTTTTCGCAAACTTGATGCCTGCGAAAGCCTCCTGACCGGTAACGACAGATCCCGGAACCATTCCCAGACAGATCTTTGCACCTTCGGGATCAAGAAGATTTCCGCCGTCGCCTGTAAAATCAAGTACGGTAGGGTCGATGCCTTCAGGAAGGTTTCCCTCACCGTCACGCGCACGGACAACGTATGTGTCAGATGTCCTGTGGTGGCCTCTTTCATCGAATGCCATGGTGGGCTTTACTTCTATTCCGTCTTCAAGAACTTCGATAACGTTAAGGAGCGAAGTAACGTGCCTGTGATCTCTTATGTGGTCAGCACCGCGCGCGAAAACAGGGATCGCGGCTGAAGGAATGAATGAAACGTCACTGCTTCCCTCATTTGTGATCTTAACCTGCATGACCTCTGCCCTGTCTTTTCCTATTGGAGCAAAGAATAAGACTTCAGCCTTTATGCCTTCTGCGATCTCTCTGGTTGTCTTCTGCCAGAGGAATCCCGCTTCAAGTACACAGCCGTCTTTGCTGCCCAGCTGGCTTAACGAAAAACCGGTCGCAGACTTAAGGCCGGCGCCGTCGATATAAAGCCAGAAGTTCCTTGAATACATGGACTCCTGAAGATCTTCGACTACGACCGGATGAAGGAAGAAACGGTCCTGAGTGAGCTTTGTGTCTCCGCCGCCCCTCGGAGTAACTGATCCCATAACGCCGGAGGGGCTTCCGACAGGAAGGTAAAGATAGCTGTTCTTCTCAGCATCAGTTGTTCTGAAAGTGCCGTTTTTGCCGGTAAATTCAATGTTCATATACCCCTCCGAACTGCCGCCTTCCGCGGCATTAGATCAGTAAGCGCTGTTGAGCAGCGCGGCCATGGCCTTTTCGGCCTTATCGCGGTCCGTACATTTTGCGTACATGGAAAAGATCAGCCTTGAATCGGATTTCTCCCAGCCGGATCTGTATCCTAACTTCTTGCAGGCTTCAGTGTCGTTAAGCCTGAGTCCTATGATTACCTTTGTCGTATCATCAGCCGTAACATCGTTGTTTTCAATATCGGGATCGCCTTTGCCTGTCCAGGCATTTAATTTCCTGACTGCTTCCTGAGCTTCAGCAGCCGACATGTAGACAGGTTCAACATGCTTTTTTGCTTCCGCATTCAAACCGTCAAGGATCCTCTGATATGCCTCAGGATAAACGCCGAAGCTCGAATAGTAATAGCTGTAAGTAACGCCGTCGGAAACGATGACATCGGGGTTTGTCATGAAAAATGAAGTCGCATTCTCCTGATCGTAACCGGTAGGCTGTTTGCCTTCCTGATTTGGAGTGACAACAACTGCCGCGGGGAAATAAGGGATCTGATATCCCTCTTTTTTCATGACTTCGACCATATATGTATCGTCAACTTCGAAGTAACCGAATGAATAGATGACAACGTCATTCCTGGACCTGCCGAAAACTCCCAGCACCAGCAGGACTATTATCGCGATCGCCAGAGGGAAGATCGAATACTTGAACCAGACATAAGAGAAATGGTCTCTCCACTGTTTCTTCGTCTTGCCTGCAAACTTTGGAGCTTTTTCCTCCTGCTCCCTTATGTCCTCATCGTCTAAGACTTTGATCGCGCCTTCGTAATCCTCAGCGTAAAAGTATCCGATCAGTTCCGAAAACTTTTCGTCGATCGTTTCTTTTCTCGGATCATTAAACGGAAGGATGAGAACGATCCTTCCCGCACAGCTTCTCTTTACGAGCGGAATGAAGTGCTGAATGACCCATTCCGTGTCTTCCTCATTAAGAGTGATCTCTTCAGAAATGTCGATCAGGTATGAAGCACCTGACTTCTCGCGCAGAAGATTGCACGAAGCCATGAGAGGGTTTCTTAATTCGCTTCCGGATAAAGAACTGCCGACAGTTACCAGGACAACATCGTTGTCTTCTCTATATTCGAAACTGATGCTTTCCGCCATCCAATGCTCCTTAGACGCACTTGATGCAGAGTCTGATGAGATTCATCACGCATTCCTGCAGATCGGCTCTGGAAAGCTTGTTGTTATATACTGATTCAACGATCTCATCGACATTCTGCTGACAGCCTGGCATCTGGAGATCGCATCCTGCGTAAACGCAAAGTCTCGGGCTTCCCGCGGGATACTTGTAAGTCTTGTTGTAACCCAGGAAAGCAACATCCTGATATGAAGAGAACCAGTCTGTCATGACGATTCCTTCAAAGCCCCATTCGTCACGGAGAATATTCTGGATAAGCTCGTAGTTGTTGCAGGTATGAATACCGTTGACGAGGTTATACGAAGCCATTACAGCGAAAGGCTGTGCCTGCTTAACGCAGATCTCAAAGCCCTTGAGATAGAGTTCTCTCAATGCGCGCGGTGAGATATGAGCGTTGGTGAACATACGGTTATCTTCCTGATTGTTTGCACAGAAATGCTTGATCGTCGTTCCCCTGCCGTCAATGGACTGAACGCCCTTTGTGTCAGCCATTGCGCAAAGACCTGAAAGAACAGGGTCTTCTGAGAAATACTCGAAGTTTCTGCCGCAGAGAGGATTCCTGTGTATATTCATTCCGGGTGCGAGCCAGAGGTTGACTCCGTACTCTTCCATCTCTTCACCGACCATACGTCCGAGCTGCCAGATGAGATCTAAGTTCCACGACTGTGCAAGTGCGGTCGCAGTGGGGATCATTGTGCAGTACTGATAGTAATCGACTGCATCTTCAGGCAGATCATCCGGGAAAGGATAATCAACATAACCGAATACTCCTCCGCCGGGGAGAAGATCACCCTTCTGAGTAGCCTTGAAATGAGGCTGCAGTCTTAATCCTGCAGGGCCGTCTGCCATGACGATCGGCGGAATCTTGCGGGAAGAAACATATTTGTCAATGGTCTCGGCTGCCGCTCCGGGAACCGAGCCTGATGCCGAGAAGACCATTCCTTCTTCTAAGTCGCCCCTGTCGTAATTACCGACGCAGAGTTCAGCCAGCTGCTCAACAGAGAACTGTGCAACAAGCTGTGATACGCCCGCATTGCGTCCGATGACGGAACCGAGGGTAATGGTCTCATTGGAACGTTCGTCAAGATGCGCTTCGTTGACGCCTCTGTATCTTACGATGGTCCTTCTGATGCGGAAGGTATCAAGAACGATCCTGGGTGCGGTCTCAAGCTGCGCTTCATCGAGATGTGCACGGAGCTTCTTGCCAGTGCCGGGATTCTGAAGTTCGTCAAATGCATACTGGGGTTCATCGACCATGAAGCGGCGGAACTTCTCTGCAACGATCTGCTCGGGAATGTTGATGACCGCTTCGATCTTGGTATCACGGGAGCTCGTTCCGACACGGATCAGATAATCACCCATGTCGATTACCTTCGCGCAGATATCGTCGTCATATGAAGCGAAATCCTGTGCATCAAATCTGATCTGGAGTTCCTGTGATTCACCCGGCTGCAGGAGGTCAGTCTTGCCGAAAGCAACAAGTTCCTGATAAGGCTTGTCGATCCTGTCCTGAGGAGCGGAGAAATAGACCTGAACGACCTGTTTGCCCGCGAACTCATCGCCGGTGTTCGTAACCAGTGCATTTACGGTGATGATCGTTGAATCAGCCTCTACAGAAGTGACCTCAACTGTGAATGTCGTGTATGAACGTCCGAAACCGAACGGATAGAGCGGTGTAATGCCGAATGAATCGAAATACCTGTATCCGACATAGATGCCTTCACGGTAGAATTCATCATCCGTATTGCCGTTGTTGGAACCGAATTCGGCTGCTCCCGGATAATCGTCGTAGGATTTTGCCCATGTATCGGTAAGCTTTCCGGAAGGGTTGACCTTTCCGGTTATAACGTCAGCGATGAAAAGTCCTCCCTGGTTGCCTGTCTGTCCGGCAAGAAGGAGCGCGCCGAGCCTCGGGTCGCTCTTGAGGTCTGATGCATCGATGATGCCTCCGACATTAAGAACAACGATGGAATTTGCATAATGAGAAATGACAAAGTCGATATTTGCCTCTTCTTCCTCTGTCAGATAATAATCACCTTTTTCAGCGGTCCTGTCGCGGCCTTCGCCTGAATCGCGGGCAATTACATAGATAGCTGTATCGCAGCCTGAATCAAGATAATCCTGTTCATTGATGAGTGGCTCGACAGGCATTGGTTCTGCGACTTCAAAATACGCGTTGGCGAGTGCGCATCCCTGGGCCTCAGCATATGCAGCAACCGTCTGCTTATAATTTGCAAGGTTCTGATCATAGGCATCATCGTATTCGGCAAGCCATTCACCGGTCGTGATCTCAAAACCGGCCTGCTTAAGGCCTTCTTCAACGTTAATGTTAAATCTGGTGTTAACTTCGCCGCTGCCGGATCCGCCCTTAACGGTGTGTCTGGCACCGCTTCCGAAAAGCGCAACTTTCCCCGGCTGTCTTATCGGCAGTGCGCCTCTGTTCTCAAGAAGAACAAGGCACTCGCCTCCAAGTTCGCGCACAAGGTTCATGTGAAGGATCTCACTCTCCGTCATCTCGTCAGAAAGTCTCGCTCGGAATTCCATATGGCACACCCTCCTTAAGAATCGGCTTCGGGCCGATAGTCAGATTATAATATAAAAACGGCAAGGTGCAAAATTTTTTAAATAAATAAAATAAGGCGGAAATGTGACAAAAATCAGGCGTTTCGGGGTATTTTTCTCGACAGCAGAACGTACTCGTATTCGTTGTCGAAAAAGACCTTGGCATAGTGGCCCGAAATCTTTCCGTCCCTGCACAGAGCCCCTATGCTCTCACCGCCCGTTTCCTTGAGCTGTACCATCATGGCGCCGGTAAGCGCAGCGCCTAAGCCCGCATGTTCGGGAAGAGCGCCAAGATAAGGCAGGACATATGCTTCCGCCTTCTTTTTTCTCTTGAGGACGCCTACAAGATTGATCAGGTTCTTCGTGTTGTATACTCTCGCGCCGTAATCGGGAACGCCGATGAAGAATGCGACGGGCTCGCCCTTGAAATACGCCATCTTCACATAACGCATGTCTAAGATGAGCCTATAGTCGTTGAAGACCTTTCTGAACTCTTCCTCCGTCAGGCCGCGGTATATCGGAAAATTGCTGTAAAGCCTTGTTATCAGCACGTAGATCTCGCCGATGACCTTGTCGAATTCTTCAGGCAGGGGGCTTCTTATCTCATATCCCTTTGCCCTGAATTCATTAAGTCTCTTCACATACTTGGGATCAGGCTCCACGATCTTGGTGAAATAGTTGGAGATATAGTGCTCGCAGACCTCATATCCGTTGTCCGTAAACTGCTTCAGATAGTAATCGAGATTGTAAGGCTCTCCCGTATAAGGGAGCTTTTCGAAAAGATTTATCTTGAGCCTGTACTTGATCCAGAACGAGCAGTCCACAGGGCCCGTAATGGTCTCATATCCCATTTCTCCCGCGATCCTTGCGGCATTGTCGAAAAGGAACTTCGCGACATCATCCCGGTTAACGCATTCATAGAAACCGATGTACAGAACGGGATCGTCAGGATATCTCGTAAAACAGAATCTTCCGCAGACCTTGCCGTCCTCATATATCAGAAACTTGTCCAGTTCGAAATAATGCGAAAGCGGATGCGTTCCCGTAAGGATGCGCGTGATGTCAGACACGCTCTCGGTATTGTTCTTCCTCGTGTAGAGCTTCTTCTTAAGGGCTATGAAGTCCTTGATGTATCTTTCTTCCTTATCAAATCTGACTATATCGAACACTTTTATACTTTCCTTCTGACTATCTCTATCCTGCCGGAAGATCCGTCCATCCTGACGATGTCTCCGGTGTTGATCTTCGTCATGACATCTGCCACTCCGACTATCGAAGGTATGCCAATCTCACGTGATATTATCGCAGTGTGCGAAAGGATGGAACCCTTCTGAGATATTACACCTTTTGCCGATGCAAGGTAGAACACCCACCCCGGATCGGTCATCTTGGTTACAAGGATCTTATCCTTCGAGTTTTCGAGCATCGAGATGTCCTCAATAACGAGGGCCTCGCCTTCGGATACTCCTCCCGAGCAAGGAACACCCTGCATCACTCCGCTTTCGGATGCCATCTTATGAGAGTTCACGTTAACGTGATGTTTGGAAAATTCGGTCTTCTCGAAAACCAGTCTCGAGAATGCCGGCAGGCACTTATACATGCGGTACTCGTTCCTGCGCTGAGAGATACGTTCCCGTGCGTCAAACGGCTCATTCACCATAGTAAACATCTCATCGTAAGTCAGATAGAAGATGTCGTTTTCGCTGTCGATATAGCCGTCCTTGCAGAAGTTCTTTCCGAGACTCCTTACTATCTCTCTGACCATGCCGAAGATGCGGCTCCTGTTAAGGCGCGAGATCTCCCTGTTTGCGATGCCCGTGGCACACTTTGCGGCAAGCTTTCTGACCGTCCTGCTCTCGCCTTTCATGTCGCGCTTTTCATCGCTCATTATGCTCCTATGAATCTCTTCAAGTTTTGCGCTGTCCTCACAATACTCGTTGATCTTTTTAACAAGCAGCTCGGGATTGGTCCTGAACGTAGGGCTCTCGAGTTTCAATTCCTCAAGATTGCGGTCACCGTAGAGCTTAATGTATTCATTCATCCTGACATGGAACTCTTCTTCAGATAGATCCTTCTTCAAATACGCAAGATCTATCATGGCGCGAACCGGCTTTAAGCTCTCGATGTTCGTGATGCCCGAAAGGAATTCATTCGTCTTGTCATCCGCATCATCGTATTTCTTCGCAAGGAAGTGCTTCAGAAGGCCCGTGTACACGAAAGTGTAAAGGTCGTTTATCAGTGTTATGTCCCAGCACGCGAAAAGCTTCTTTTCGATTATGCGGAACTGAGAAATGAGTTCTTCATTGCTCATTCCTTCGTGATAAGACTTATAGAAATCCCCGTTGATCGTGATGAATGCTTCGTTGAGCTTTTCCATTTCTTTGGGCGAATTCCGAAACGACGAAATTATGCGGTGATTGATCCTCATGCGCTCGGCCAGAGACACTTTCATGTCCTGCTTTTCATCATAAGTCTTGTTCTTAACACCGAGCATCTCCTGCCATACCGGGATTATCTTTTTCTTAAACGGCAGGAACTTTATGAGCGTGTACCAGTTGGAGATCTTGTAGTACATGCGGCCGTTTACGTTTCCGACCATATTCCCGAAAACAGGCTTTAGCGCATCTAAGTATTTGCCCTCGCCGATTATCCTTCTGCAGAGTCCTTCAAAGACACCGCTGTAAACGAAGCCAACGAATCCGCATGTAAGAGGCAGGCTCAGGTTCGGATAGCTCTCGACTATGTTGCTGTTATCGAGTATCAGGAACTTGGACGGATCGCAGTCAGCGAAAGTTGTTATCTTTCTTGCCTGAAGAATGTAGATCTTTCCGTCCTTTACGGAGAATTCAATGTCGAGATAATCGCCGATGAGTTCTTTTATCTTTTCCGATATCCTGATCAGTTCATGAATCTGTGATGATGAAAGGCGGTCCTTCTCACCTTCGTAATAGTAAAGTCCGTCATTGGTGTTGTAGTAATAACTCGTCGTATCTGTCTTGTCTGAAACGACATTGTCACCCGTTCCCTTTCCGACGGTGATCACGCATTCGTTCATGATGCCCTGCGGATTGGAAGTAAACATAACGCCTGAGCAGTCGGCATCGATCATCTTCTGGACGATGACGCACATCTTAACGTCTCTGCCGATGTCACGCTGCTTTATGTATTCAGCGGCGCCTTCGTTTGAGGCAGACTTAATGCAGAGATCTATCTTTTCCTGAAGTTCGTTTTTCGCAACACCGAGGAAAGTATCAAACTGCCCCGCGAAGCTGTCGGAAGCGCCGTCCTCAACATCTGCAGAGGATCTTACCGAACTTATACTCCATGTGATCTCAGGAGCCTTTCCGTCAGTGACGACGACGAACTCCGGAACGGGTATTCCGGCATCTCTCATCAGTATCAGATTGTCGCCTTTGCCTCCGTACATCAGATAAGACCTCTCCACTTGCAGAAGATATAACCTGCCACCGTAAGCAGCATCGTGCTTTCCTGAATGTATGTGTAGAGCTCGACTTTTTCAACGAGAACAAACCTCTCGGGATCTTTCTTGAACTGCAAAAACTTTACCGTCATCCATGTGGTAAGACCGCAGAAGAATACTACCGTGGGCTTGCTAAGGTTCCATACGAGAACTATGTTCGTAAGGATATCAACGATCGTTAAAACGAGCACGAACCATACAGCTTTTTTATAGCCCCAGAGCTTGGAGTAAGTAACGTATTCCGTCTCGTCTTTCGGTGCCCTGATCTTTCTTGACACCTCCCAGATGAGGGCGGGGAAATACAGCGTCCAGAGCGTCATGAGAGTCGTGATGCTGAAAGGATTAAGCTGATACTTTATGACGGTGAACGATATGATGTAAAGGTTGATTATCATCTGCACGGGATTGTGCGTAATGAGCGCCGCAAAGAGATTCGGCTGGATCTTCGCCTTCTGGAAGAACCAGTTCCTCATCAGGAATCCGTATGCGTAAAGTATCGCGCAGAACAAAAGATTGTTCATGAAGATTATGTTCAGCGCTATCGCGATCACCTGGAAGAAGATGCACGATATGATGATGTCTTTCTTGTATACGCGTCCCGATGCAAGCGGCCTGTCAGGAAACAGCTTCTTATCTGTCTCGTAATCCTTCAGGTCATCTGCGACGCGAAGCCACAGAAGGAACGCAAAAACGGTATATGCTCCTGTCACTTCCTGCATTCCGAGCCTGAAATCGAGCACGCCGTAATTAAGCAGGATTATGAAATAAATCTCGCCGAAAACGATCACGCCGAGAAGGAGCCTCGCAAGAAGCGGATATCTTTCTTTGTAATAGATGTGCAGTCTCTTAAACATTTGAAGTAACTCCGATTCGTTCTCCCATTTTAACCTTGGTTTCTATCCCGTTTCCACTCATTTCAAGAATATCCGGATCAACATTGATCCTATCCTTTTCGAAGAACAGAACGATAGTCGATCCGCCCTGTTCGAAATATCCTTTTTCTTCTCCCTTTTCGAAAACAGTTCTGCCATTGTTCTTTATCCTTCCGACAAGGAGCGCTCCGACTTCGATGCAGATGACTCTTCCGAAGTGATCAGTTTCCAGTATGTTTACTATGCGGTGATTTTCTTTGTATATCTTGTACTTAGATGAGATTGAACTAACGGTATGAAGTTTACCCTTGATCTCATATGAATCAGAAATCTTTCCGGAATCGATGTGACAGTAGTGGTGATAGTCATCCATGGAAAGTCTGAATACGAGCGCTTTACCGCCCGCAAAACCTCTGAGATCGATCTTGTCTTCGACTATCTCATCAGGAGTATAAACGCTTCCCTTGACAGTGAACTTAAGATCACTGCCAATGTCGTAGCAGAGCACTTTGGAATCAGCGGGCGATATGATGACATCAGGACTGCTTTCAAAAGGTCTTTTGCCGGGTCTGATCTTACGCGTGAAAAAGTCTGAGAAAGATTCGTATTCACGATCCTCAAAATCGCTCATATTTATCTTGTATTCTTCAACGAACGGAGCGATCTTTTTGACACTGGAACTCTTCCTGTCCTTCGATGTCGCCATCGTTGAAAACACAGGCAGGAGAATGAACTTCGATAACACTCTTCCGTACCATGTATTGTAAAGGCGCTCCAATGATTTCCCGCCGTACTGACGATCATCAATGAAACTCTTATCCTGTCTTACGTAGATCTTCATCTTCCGAAAATGATGTAAAGAACGAACAGCGCAATTGCGAGAAGCATGAGGAAGATATAACCCTTCTTCCCCGGCTTGATGAACTTTATCCTGAGTATGTAGAAGACAGCCATAACGGCCATGCATGCGCACAGCAGATATGAAGCGGCATCATTTCCCAGCCAGACATGCAGAAGGTATATCACCGGAAAGATAAGTGCCGCATAAGTAACGGGCATTCCGGTGTAATATTTTATCGGTGAATCCTTGTCGTCATTTTCTTCCTGGCACACATTGAAATATGCAAGTCTTGCAACACCGAAGACTGCATACAAGACACATGCTGTGACCGAATACCAGGTAATGCCGCAGAGCTTGATTATCAGTACGAGAGGAACGGCAATAAAGCTTACTACATCAACGAGCGAATCAAGCTGAATTCCGAAATTCTTTTCCTCTTCTGTGCGCTTGCACATCCTGGCTATCGTGCCGTCAAAGAGGTCGCATATGCCTGCTGCCATAAAGCACATCATGCCGTATCCGAAAATACCGTTCATTATCAGGAATATTGCAGCAACTGCAAATATCATTCCGACATATGTAGCAATAACAGACTTGTTCCACTTGCCGATCATGTTATTTCTCCCCGCCTATCGTAACGACACCTGTAGCGCCGTCAATGGTGATGGTCTGTCCGTCCTTGATCTTTGAAAGAGCGTCATGGCAGTTGACTATCGCAGGGATTCCGTATTCCCTCGATACGATTGCCGCATGACAAAGTATTCCGCCGTACTCGGTAACGATGCCTGAAAGGATCGCAAACTTCGGAGTCCATCCGGTATCTGTAAATCTCGTTACGAGGATGTCGTTCTGCTGCAGTCTTTCGATCTCGCTGAAATCGTAGATGACGCGCGCTGTGCCCGTGATCTTGCCATTGTTTGCACCGATGCCCTTAAGTGTATTACCGGATGCTTTCACGCTGCCGTTATCATTTCCGCTCAGCACTACTCCGATCTCGTTCTCACTCATGTAGTTGCGGAACGAATCATAATATCTTCTGTTCTTGCCGATTAGCTCATGCAGGTCTTCTTTCGTAAGCTTTCCATCAAGATAATCCCAGACATTTGCGACCTTGAGCATCCAGATGTCTTCTTCCTTTTCGAGAACACCTTCTGCTGCCAGAGTCTTTGAAAGCTCAACAGTGTAAACGCGGATCAGATAGTAGAACCTTGTAGATACATCTCTGAATTCCTCACGCCACCAGAGCATGCGGCGCATCTCATCGACCTTGTTCTTTACCTTGTTATATTTCGATGCTGAAAGCTTTCCTTCAAGCGCGTGCATTATCGCTTCGCTCTTAAGGCGTCCTTCCTTCTTATCCTTCTCAGGTCCGAAGTCACCCGTGAGCGGCAGCATGTCCTTAACGGAAATGATGAGCGGAACCGGATCTTCATAGTAGCACGGATAAGTAACATCAAGTTCCTTGTCGGAGTGATAGCCGAACTTGCCGATTATCTCCTTCATGCCGGGGATCATATATAGACCGCTGTCTATGTTTCTCGCGATCTCCTCAGCGGATGTATTCTTCCAATATGAAAGTGCTTCTTCATCAGCGATTATCTTTCTTGAAAGATCCCACATCGCGTAGAACGGAAGCAGATGTGAGATGTTCTCGATGCTTCCTAAAAGCGTAAGGTATTCACTCTCGGATACGTACTTGAGAAGTCCGTCCTTATAGAGTGACTGATGGATCGTGTTGATGAATATCTGCCAGAAATAAGTTGTCTCACTGTGCAGATAAATGTCATGCGTAAGGCTCTTGAAGCGTGCCTTTATGTCATCGATAGTTTTGTTGTCGTAATTCTTCCTGTACTCTTCATAAGTCTTCAGAAGATCGCTCTTAAGCGTTTCGGCATTCTCGTTTCTTTCCTTAAGGATCTTCTTCTGTGCAAGAGCCATGCGCGCGATGTGAACGAGCGCACCGGGCGTAGCTTTGGTCACGTGGCCGTCGCCTTCATATGTAGGCTTGATACCATACTCCTGATCGAACTCTCTTTCACGGTATCCGACAACGCCGCTCAAAGCCTGCTTTGCAACTGAGAGATTCCAGTAAGGTCTTCCGTAATACATTTCACCCAGCTTCTTGTCGACGTCTTTCGGCGTGAGGATCTTTGAATCAAGAAGGAACTTTCTGAAACTGTATTCCCAGATGTATTCGTAAAGGCTCCACATATACGGCGTGCATACCGATGCGGAAACGCCGCCGTCCTTAAAGTCTGCGGTGGTCCAGATGTCTTTAAGATCACCGTAATTGATCTTGGTAATGCTCCTGGACTGAAGTATGTACAGCTCACCGTTTTTAACGGCAAATTCGATGTCACACGGATAACCGTAATGAAGCTGGATATCAGCAAAAGTCCTGCCCATCTTCTCGAGCATATCAGGATCAAGCAATGTGCCGTTGCTGCCTAATCCCTTCATCTCGTATCTGTCGTAGCCGTACTGTTCGGGATTAACTCTGCCGCTTACGATGTTCTCGCCTAAGCCCTTAACGACTTCGATGAGCATCGTCTTATCGTTTCCGGTTACGGGATTGACCGTGAAACAGATGCCGCTGATGTCAGAATCAACCATCTCCTGAACGACAACAGCCATTGCGAGATCGTCAGACGCGATCTTGTTTGTCGCGATATAACTGATTCCCGTTTTGTCGAACATCGAACGGTAGCAGTCAATTACTTTGTCAGCGATATCTTCAGCACCTTTAGTGTTGAGATATGTCTTATACTGACCTGCGAACGAAAACTCCGCAAGGTCCTCTTTTGTAGCACTGCTCCTGACGGCATAGCACTTTGAAGGATCTGTCATTGATGCGATCGTTGTTACCATTTCGCTGTCAGCTTTAAGCCCGTCAAAGAGTGCTTCTATCTGCTCACCTGTCTGAGCTGCGTTGTCTGCAGTAAGCTTCGACATGAGTTCAGCTATCTTTTTTGCTATCCCGTTCTTGGAAACGAACGAACGGTATTCATCGGCATCGAAAACGATTCCGTCCGGAACGTTGAAGCCTGCTCTTCTCATATCGATGAGATTGCCGGCTTTGTTGCCGCATTCAGACTTTGTGCTTTCTGGTCCTGTACTAATTCTGTAGATCATAAAACATCCTGTTAAAACATATTCTTGCGGAGGTGTGCGAAGTATAAGAGCATGTTGAAGATTATGTGCGTCACCGCTCCGACGATTACATACAAGAAATAAAACCATACGGGCAGCGGATGGAAGATGCATACGACAAGTACGCATCCGAATATCGAATCTGCCTGATCAAGGAAAACGAACAGCACCTTCTGCCATCCCTTCATGGTCTTCCCGGGCTCGATTCCCATACGTCTCTTCATGAAACTGTTGGGAAGCTCGAAAAGCGCATAGGCGATGCCTACAAGCACGCCGACAAGAAGGTTAAATGTGACCTTATTCTCGTGCTCGAGGTAGAAGAAATCATGAGAAGCAAGCACGGGTGATGCCTTGCAGATAAAACCCCAGAGAAGAGTCATGAGCGTTCCCAGGATCACATATCCGGCAAATCCCTTCCAGGTCTTGTTCTCGCCGAAGATGCGCCTGCCGTCTTTGAAGTTCTTCCCTGCATCTATCGGCTTCTTCATGAAACCGAGTATGGGAAGTTTGCAGAATACCATGTTGAGTATTCCCGCAAATATCACCGGCATCAGTGTGACATACATAAATGCCAGGCTTGTCAGAACGCCATTCATATAATTACCAGGTCCATTTCTTGAACAGTTTTCTGCCTTCCGACGAATGACGCTTGCGCCATTCGTTTCCGGCAGCGATTACTATCAGGATCGTTCCCGCGATGAGCAGGTACAACAGCCATGCCATTGAAGACCAGAATGTTGCAGACAGATAGACCGCAATGCCGATGAGAGACACAATACCAAGTATAAACCATAGCTTGTTCTTTTTGATAAAAGAAAATAAGAAAATACCTACGGCCGCAACGCCCGTGATCAGAAGATCCACATTATCGCCTGTGCATGCCGCCGAAATGCCTTCACTTACTACTGCAGCCGCTACGAATCCGAACCATATGAATTTCATAACCCGGTCTTCGGCAGGCTTGACGGCAAATCTCATCAAAGCCGCATAAATGAGCATTACGGCAAGTATAAATTCGCATATGTAACCTTTGGGAATGTCAATGAACGGCTGGACCATTACCGCTATTGCAATCGGGACTGACGCAATGGCAGCAACCACCTTAGCCGGTATGTGCGATCTTCCGATATAGTTGAATATCGTAATACCCAAGGCAATGAAGATCAGCATGACCGCGTAGTCGGTTTTCTTTTGGCTGAGCATCAGGAATACCGGCATAAAAGAAAGATAGTCGATACCTTTGGCGGAGAAAGCCTTTTTCGGGAAGCAAAGCCTTCCGATGAGCAAAAGCACGATAAAGATACCAAACAAAGTTAAGCTGAACAGATCCTTGTTTTTCATTACGGGCAGTTTTCTTAAGAAACCGTCGGCTGCAAGATCGAGTATTACCACAGGTATGAAGATCATGAATCGGTTTCCGCAGAAATACAGTGCCAGCATTATCACGGGCATCAGAATGAGCATTACCCATGGCTCCCATTCAACTGTGGCAGCACATGCCCAGAAGACCAGGAATGCACTGATGGCATGAACAAGATACTTTGTGTAGAGAGCGAACTTCTCCTTCTTAAAGAGAGGCACATAACGCATTAGAACGAGTATCAGCACCATGATGATGCACAGCGGTATAGCGGCGATCTTCATGTCGAAAACCCTGTTGTTCTTAAGCTCATTAAATACCGTCGGAGCAAGAGACACAAAGACCGGTGTGTTAACGGCAAGCGCTGTCACAATAAGAGCAGGTACATAAAGGCCTTCCTTTTTCTTTGCACCGATATAGTAGTTATATGCAAGAAGGACTGAAACGAGCAGTACCAGAACTCCGTTTGCAATAAGCTTTAAGAGCATGACGCTGTCCGGAACAGCGTCGAAATCGCGTGCAATCTTAAGTCCGTTTGCACCCATCACGATCGAAGACCACATGAGCACTTCAGCCGCGATCCTGATCCTGTAATCGTCTTTGAGCTTTCTTACTATGGTCAGTACGAGCGCCGCGGCAAATGTTACGGGAAGCACGAAGATAAAGTAATTCGTTTCATCGGAATTGCCGAGAATGGCAAGCAGAACTTCTGCGCTCATTATGTAATACCAGACGGATGCAAATCCCGCGTTGATCCCGCCTGATGGTTTCTTTGTCCTAAACACAGACGCAATGACCGCCATGACACATGCAACACCAGCTGCTATCGCTACCGGTGCAAACAGTTGATCACGTTCTTCAAGATCAAATAAAAGCACTGTAAATGTCAGAAGCGACGGTATTAAAAGATCCGAGAACAATGTGCGGACTTTAACGAAGAAATAAGCTGCGAAAAGCGCTGCGAGTACCGCGAAGATCATCCATATGTTCTTGGGATATCTGGTCTCGATCAGGACCACTCCGTAAAGCGCTGCGCCCGCAACAGGGAGCAGATATCTCACCCATTCCCTGCCCTTGGTAAACCTTGCATGAATCATCAGTTCAGCGTTTGAGATCAGAGATCCGCCAAACAGGAGCAAATTGCCGTCTCCGCCGGAGGCAAACAAAGCAACGATCATAAATAAAGCCGTTGAATAAGACATAACCTCTGCGTAGATCTTAAATGAAAGCTTTCTCTGATCGCCCGTACGTAGCATGATTATGCGTAGTAACAATGTTAAAACGGCCAGAGAAACGAAGATATACTCGTGCGGATAATAGCGTCCTGAGGCTTCTCCAAGCTGTCCCGCGAGGAATACTATAAGCCATGTAAAAGAGAAATACGTGATGCCCGTATAAAAGCCCGACTTGTAGATCATCTTTCCGGCTGCGGCTGATATTGCCATTACGGCTGCCGCCACAGCTGCCACGATCCAGCCGTGTCCGCTTTCAAAAGAGAATCCTTTTCCGAAGAGCTTGAACATTCCGACTCCGACAATGACGATCGGCCCTAAGAATCCTGCAAGCGTATAGAATGCAAAGCCCGTCTGTCTGAGCTTTAATACTTTTCCTGAAAGGAATGAAAGGAAATATACCACAGCGACTGCAGCAAGGAGAGTAAATGCTCTCGCGGCATCGCCCATGAAACTCCAGGATACGGAAAGGAAAGCCGCGCCGACTATCGTAAGCAGAAGTACGCCGACACCGAAAGTGATGCTCGTGCTGCTGATCCTCTTCTGCTTTTTAGGAGCGGGAGGCGCTGACGGCACAGGAGTCTGAATGGCAGGCCGGGCGGCAGTTGCTGCCGGTGCAGAAGTCTGAACGGCAGGCTGGACGGCGGGTGCCGGTGCCTGAATTGCAGGCGTTGTATGAATTACCGGAGCGGGAGCATATGGCTGAACAGGAGCCTGATCAACAGGATCTTGTACCCTGCCCCTCCGGGCCAGTTCCCTGCGGGCTGCAATGTACTTGGAAACAAATACCACAAGCAGTATCTGAAGCGCAATGGCATAAGGAACAACAAAAAGAAAACAGAGAATTCCGAATTCTTCAAAATCCATTATTCCGCCTCCCTTCAGGACTGACCTTTGTTAGCGTGATAATAGCATTGAAGAAATTCACTGTAAAGTGCTTTGATAGTCAAAGTAATTTACTGCCGCAAATTTACCTCACTGAAAAACAGCCTTTATCAGGCGATTTCTAACGGATCATTCTTCGTAATCTTCAGCGATCAGGACATTCTTTCCGTGCTGCTTTCCGTAATACATACGCGCGTCAGCGACTTTGATGATGTCTTCCGGCTTGAAATATATCTCTTTGCTTTCCTCAAGACCGATCGTTGTGGTGACGAAGATCTTCTTGCCAAAGAAGTCAGTAGGATTGGACTCGATGCTCTTTCTGAGCCTTTCAGCCTTGCTCTTGGCTGTCGCAAGATCGCATCCGTTAAGCAGGATAACGAACTCCTCACCGCCCCATCTGCAGATGTCGCAGCCGGGAAGCTCACGCTTGATCATTGTAGTAACATGCTTTAAGACCTCATCGCCTGCCTCATGTCCGTATGAATCGTTTATGCGCTTGAAATCATCGAGATCGCAGAATGCGATGCTGAAACGGTCTGACGGATCTTCCATAAGATCACTTACCACAGGCAGAAAACCACGACGGTTTAAAAGGCTCGTAAGCGCGTCTTCATGCGCGACTGCCGAAAGCTGCTTATTTTTCTTTTCAAGTATATTAAGCTGGTTCTCACTTGAGTAGATATACATCGCGTTATAGAACAGCGTCGCAAACACCATCGCGAACGATGAGAGTATTACCAGTATCAGCATTATCGAAGAAGAAACTTCATAGACCGGCGGAGTTTGGAAGAAGCTGATATAAAGAACGACAAACATTATGAAATTCAAGATGAGCATCAATACGACGCCGAATCTCTGCGCTCCCTTAAACAGGCTGCTTCCGAAGTAGATGATGATCGGTATGATCGAGAACAGGAAGCAGTAGGTTCCGCAGCGCAGTCCGACATAATAAGTGGACACTACCGAATAGATCGTAACTTCGAGAATGATGCTCGCGTAAACCGGAAGGATGTGTCCCAGACGGCACAGGATGAAGCAGAATGCATAGATAATGACGCTGACGAGATTGAACTGGAATAATTCATCAACTCCGGCTATGAGGAAAATAACGGCAAGCGTCGCATGTACAAGACCCATTACCGCAACGGTAAACGTATATGCATTCTCAACAAGGTAGCGCATAAACTTGCTTAAGAAAACAAGTTTGTTCTTGCGTTTCTGACTTTTGCTTATTTCGTTCATGCTCCGGAGCGGTCCTTATATCAACATGAGACAGATGTCCCTAACTTTAACTTCTAAAGACATTTTTACACGCGGGCATGAAAATTCCTATGGACAAAATATAAATATTTATTGAATTAACTCAAAGACGAAAAGAAATCTCTTGCCTGCTTCTTATTTTCTTCGACCGCTTTTTTCAGCTCTTCAACGCCTGAAAACGGCTGCTCCGGTCTTAGGAACTTCATGAGTTCCACCTTTATTGAAGCACCGTAGATATCCTCATCGAAATCAAATATAAACGTCTCTGCAACATCGTTTACCGCATCCTCGACAGTCGGTCTTCTTCCTACGTTTGTCACGCCGAAGAGCACGCGGCTTCCGAGCGTTATACGAGAACAGTAGACTCCGCGTCTTACTACGAATTTGTCTTCAGGTATCTCGAGATTTGCAGTCGGGAATCCCATCGCAGTGCCCGCATGCTTACCGTGAGAAACACGCCCGGTATAGAAATAATAACGGCCTTCACACATTTTCGCTGCCAGTTCGCAGTCGCCTTCAGAAAGGGCTTCCCTAAGCCATGTTGTAGATATCCTGCGGTCTGTGCCTTCAAGTATCCTGTCGCTTATCACGCGAAGGCTCATCTGGTTTTCAGATGCGAATCTCTTCAGCATGAACTCGTCACCTGCAGCGCCTTTTCCGAACCTGTAATCGTGACCGATAAACAATGCCGCGGCGCCTGTACGCATCTTCAATATCTGCTCGCAGTATTCTTCAGGACTCATGTCCTTAACCTGAGGGAAATTAAGGACCAGCATCTCATCAACGCCTAAGTCCTCTAACATCCTGACACGCTCTTCCATGGTGTAAAGAAGCCTGTCTTCACCATTCTTTCCGAGATTTCTGAAAGTCTGAACACAGGTCAGTACGCCTGATCTTTCAGCGAGTCTTACGGCACTCTTGATTATGTCAGTATGTCCCTGGTGAAAGCCGTCGAACATGCCTAAAGCCATGACGCGCCCGCCGGGTATAAACGGCAGGTTATCGAGTCCGTATCTTGAGCAAACCTTAATCATTTGCAAAGAGCCTCTCTATGCGCATCACAGTCTTGCCGTCTTCTGCAGCAGGATATACAACTGCAAGAGTGTTCCCCTCAAATACCGCGCGGTAATATGTCCTTTCAGCCGTTACCTGTACGCCTTCAAAAGCAATCTTTCTTCCGAAGCCGAGATCTTTTGCCTGACGTGCATTGAGTATAACTTCAGGTATGTGCGATATCGCTGATTGCGAACTCTGAAGGAACGAATAATCTTCCCTTTCTGCCATTTCGAAAAGCTGATCGGGAGTATAAGCATTTTCCACACTGAAAGGTCCGTTCTTTGTCCTTCTCAGAGTCTGTGCATAAGCGCCGTAACCTGTTATTTCACCGCAATCTGTGCAGATCGTTCTGATGTATGTGCCCTTGGAACAGGCGCATGTAAATTCAACTGCAAAACCCTTTTCGAGAGTTTCGATCTTATCTATCACAAGGCTGTGGATCTTAATTATAGCAGGAGGCAGATTGATCTCTTCTCCCCTGCGTGCCAGATCGTAAGCTTTAACTCCGCCTATTTTCTTTGCGGAATATGAAGGCGGTTTCTGCTCGGTGCTTTCAGCTATCTTGGCAAATGCCTCGCGTACTTTTGCGAAGTCAGTAGATACAAGTTCAGCCATCTCCTCTTCGGAAGGATAATTCTCCGAGATCACTTCGCCAGTACAGTCACCTGTATCGGTAACCGCGCCGAAAACGGCTCTGCACTGATACTCTTTATCGTAACCTTCGCAGAATCTCAGATACTTGAGTCCCTTGCCGCAGAACACAGGCAGAAGGCCTGTTGCGAAAGGATCGAGCGTGCCTAAATGACCGGCCTTTCTTGAGCCGGTCAGTTTCTTGATCGTGCTGTCCGCTTTAAATGACGTCCAGCCTTCGGGTTTATCAACAAGGATTACTCCGTCAAAAGTCATAGGAGTTTTTCCACACGCTCCCTGACCTCATCAGCAAGAGCGTCTATCTTCCTGTCTCTTACGGTGAATCCGGCTGCACGCAGGTGTCCGCCGCCGCCGTAAAGTCCTGCAAATGCTGCGGAATTAAAACCGTCATTGGATCTGACGTTGCCCCTGATCTCGCCGTTCTCGAGTTCTCTTAATACGATCGCGACCTCAACGCCGTCAACGTCTCTCAACGCGGAAACAACGTCATCGACTCCGTCTGAACCTGCTCCGTATTCCTTAAACATTGAATACGGCACAACGCTTATCGCAAACTGGCCGTCGCAGAGGAATTCCGCTTTTGAGCGTGCCGCTGCGGAAAGCCTGAATTTTGACTTCTTCTTGAGATCGAAAAGGTTATAGCAGACGGCTGAGATATCTCCACCTAATGCCATCAGCTCACCTGCCGAAACAAGTGTCTCGGGACGTGTATTCTTGTATGTGAATCTTCCGGTATCCGTAACCATGCCTGCGATAAGGCAGCCTGCGCAGAGCTTGTCTGCAAGCGCGCTGACAGGTTTTCCGAGAAGCTTTGCGGTTGAACAGATAACATAGTATACGAGCTCACATGCAGATGATGCATCAGGCTCGATCCACATATTATCCGAACGCATGCTTACCGAAGCATGGTGATCGATGATGATCTTATTCGGACACTTATCGAAGTATTCACCGCAGGCACCCATTCTGTCGGATTCAGAGATGTCAACTGAAATAGCCCGTGTGAACTTTCTGTCAAAGACCATTCCGCTTTCCCTGAACGTTTTCACGACATCAGTATCTGCAGTCACATCGAAAAGAAGTCCGGAAACGCCCAGGAAATTCATGTTCTCAGGGAGTTCCTCAGGCATCGCTACATACGCTTCGACTCCGATCCTGCGAAGTGCCTCACAAAGGCCGCAGGCAGAACCTACGCAGTCTCCGTCAACGCTCCTGTGAAGGAAGATAAGGCACACGCCGTTCTCCTTTTTGAGAGCGGCAGCCATATCTATGAGCTGCCTTCCTATGCGTTCGGAATCTGCCAGATACTTGTCAATCATTTTCGCTGCTTGAATCCTCGCTTACGGTCTCGCCGCCCTGTTCGCGCTTCTCGCGTTCAGCACGTCTTCTCTCGTCCTCGGCTATGGTCTTGCTGATGAGCGCATCCATACGTGCCGCTTCATCAAGCGTGTTGTCGAGCTTAAAATGCAGCTCGGGAGCGATCCTCAGCTTGATCTCCTGCACTGCCTCATAGCGGATGAATCCCTTAGCGTGCTCTAATGCATCCATCGCATCCTTCTTTGTCTTGTCATCACCGTAAACGGAAATGAAGACGGTGGCATGCGAAAGATCAGAACTCATCTTAACGCCGGTGACCGAGGTCATGAAGGGAACCCTGGGGTCCTTCAGCCTCGTCGCTATGATCGTGGAGATGACTTTCTGCATCTCGTCGCCGACTATTTCAGGTCTTCTTCTTTTCATTTATCAGTCTCTTGCAACCTCGATATTGCCGTACGCCTCGATGACGTCGCCAACCTTGATGTCGTTGTACTTCTCAACTGTGAGACCGCACTCGTGTCCTGCAACTGCTTCCTTGACGGAATCCTTCTCGTGCTGGAGAGAGCCGAGATCACCGGTATATACAACGACGTCGTCTCTGATGACTCTGACCTTGGTGTTACGTGTGATCTTACCGTCGGTGACATAGCAGCCTCCGATGGTTCCGATACCGCTGACCTTGAACAGCTGTCTGACTTCCGCGTGTCCTGTGATGACCTCTTCGATCTTAGGAGCAAGCATACCCTTCATAGCGTTCTCAACATCCTCGATAGCGTTGTAGATGACGCTGTAGAGTCTGATGTCAACGCCGGCTTCCTTGGCCTTGTCGATGATCATCTGGTTAGGACGTACGTTGAAGCCGATGATGATGGCGTTGGATACGTCAGCAAGAACGACGTCGGATTCGTTGATAGCGCCGACACCGCCGTGAACGACCTTGACCTTGACCTCATCATTGGAGAGCTTCTCGAGGGACTGCTGAACGGCTTCAACGGAACCTCTGTCGTCTGCCTTGATGATGATGTTGAGATCCTTGACGTCACCTGCAGCCATCTGTGCTGCGAGAGTCTCAAGGCTCATCTTGGAAGATCTGTGGAGCTGCTCTTCACGCTGCTTGATCTTTCTCTTTTCAACGAGCTGACGTGCTGTCTTGTCATCTGTTACGGCATAGAGAAGCTCGCCTGCCTCAGGTACTTCAGGGAGACCTAAGATCTCGACAGGTACTGAAGGACCTGCCTTCTTGATCGGGTTGCCCTTATCGTCATACATAGCTCTGATGTTGCCCATGATAGGTCCGCATACAACTGTGTCGCCCTGCTTGAGCGTACCGCGCTGTACGAGAACGGATGCAACAGGACCTCTGTTCTTGTCGAGCTGAGCCTCGATGACGGCGCCCTTTGCCTGACCCGTGGGATCAGCCTTGAGCTCCATGATGTCTGCAGTAAGCAGAACGTTCTCGAGGAGATCGTCGATACCGGTGCCCTTCTTTGCGGAGATCGGGACCATGATAGTGGATCCGCCCCACTCCTCGCAGATGAGCTCATAGTTTGTGAGTTCCTGCTTTACCTTATCCGGATTTGCGCCCGGCTTATCGATCTTGTTGATGGCAACGATGATCTCTGTGTTAGCTGCCTTGGCGTGGTTGATAGCCTCGATCGTCTGAGGCATGACGCCGTCGTCTGCTGCAACAACGAGGATCGCGATATCCGTGAACTGAGCACCTCTCGCTCTCATCGTGGTGAAAGCTTCGTGACCCGGAGTATCGAGGAACGTGATCTGGCGGCCCTTGAGCCTTACGGTGTAAGCACCGATCTTCTGCGTGATTCCGCCTGCCTCGCCTTCGATGACATTAGTGGAACGGATCCTGTCGAGGAGTGATGTCTTACCATGGTCAACG
>JAEEGJ010005028.1_pt1 | contig 42726 bp, 37 predicted proteins | sample 8958761 | NCBI WGS metagenome assembly JAEEGJ01 (sample SAMN16246546, study PRJNA631951) | gut metagenome | biome: gut microbiome; feature: rumen; material: RS-attached | host: Bos | place: Iran: Karaj | collected 2018-10
ACTCGGAAACTATATTTCATTCCACCAACAAATTCCTTGAAAGGAAAGGAGAAATAGACATGATTTATTCGACAGAAGTCAAGAACATGTGCTCTGTTCATCAGGGTGTTCATCACGGTGCTGCACCGATCCCTGAGGAAGCAAAGTGGGTTAGCGCAAAGGATGTTAAGGACATCTCCGGTTACACACACGGTATCGGCTGGTGCGCTCCTCAGCAGGGTGCTTGCAAGCTGTCCCTCAACGTTAAGGACGGTATCATCCAGGAGGCATTGGTTGAGACAATCGGCTGCTCCGGTATGACACACTCCGCTGCTATGGCATCTGAGATCCTCCCGGGCCTCACAGTCCTCGAAGCTCTCAACACAGACCTTGTTTGCGACGCTATCAACACAGCAATGAGAGAGCTCTTCCTCCAGATCGTTTATGGTAGAACTCAGAGTGCTTTCTCTGAAGAAGGACTCCAGATCGGTGCTGGTCTTGAGGACCTTGGTAAGGGCGCTCGTTCAATGGTAGGTACAACATACGGTACACTCGCTAAGGGTCCCCGTTACCTTGAGCTTACAGACGGCTATATCACAGAGCTCGCTATCGACGAGAACGACGAGATCATCGGCTACAAGTTCGTTAACTTCGGTAAGATGATGGACTTCATCAAGAAGGGTGACGAGCCTGCAGAAGCTCTCAAGAAGGCTTCCGGCAAGTATGGACGTGTTGACGATGCTGTTAAGTTCATCGATCCGCGCAAGGAATAAAGGAGGAATTTACAATGGCAGAGTTATTTGAATCATACGAGAGAAGATTACCCCAGATCAACGCTAAGCTCGCTGAATATGGTATTTCTTCCATCGAAGAAGCTGAGAAGATCACAAAGGACGCAGGTCTTGATGTTTATCACCTCATCGAAGGTATTCAGCCTATCTGCTTCGAGAATGCTAAGTGGGCTTACACAGTAGGCGCTGCTATCGCAATCAAGAAGAACTGCAGAAGAGCTGCTGACGCTGCTGCTGCAATCGGTGAAGGCCTCCAGGCTTTCTGCATCCCGGGTTCAGTTGCTGACAGACGTAAGGTTGGTCTTGGCCACGGTAACCTCGGTAAGATGCTCCTTGAAGAAGATACAGAGTGCTTCGCATTCCTCGCAGGCCACGAGTCTTTCGCTGCTGCTGAGGGCGCTATCGGTATCGCTGAGAAGGCTAACAGAGTTCGTCAGAAGCCCCTCAGAGTTATCCTTGATGGTCTTGGAAAGGACGCTGCAAAGATCATCTCCAGAATCAACGGCTTCACATACGTTGAGACAGAGTTCGATTATAAGACAGGCGAGCTCAAGGAGCTCTCCAGAACATGCTACTCCAAGGATCCCGCATCCCCGAGAGCAAAGGTTAACTGCTATGGTGCAGATGACGTTCAGGAAGGCGTAGCTATTCTCTGGAAGGAGAACGTTGACGTTTCCATCACAGGTAACTCAACCAATCCTACAAGATTCCAGCACCCTGTTGCAGGCACATACAAGAAGGAGCGCCTCGAGGCAGGCAAGAAGTACTTCTCTGTTGCTTCCGGTGGTGGTACAGGCCGTACACTTCACCCTGATAACATGGCTGCAGGTCCTGCTTCCTATGGTATGACAGATACTATGGGCCGTATGCACTCTGACGCTCAGTTTGCAGGTTCTTCTTCCGTTCCTGCTCACGTTGAGATGATGGGTCTCATCGGCGCCGGTAACAACCCGATGGTTGGTATGACTGTTTCCACAGCAGTATCCGTTGAGGAAGCTGCTAAGGCAGGCAAGTTCTGATAGTTCGATAAATCAGTTGTCTATATAAGCCCCCGGAAATTCCTCCGGGGGTTTTATTTTTCGCATTTTGACTTATTGAAAGGCCTTATTTTATTGCATTTGCGGTTTGAGACGTCGCGCTTGCGGTGCTATTATGAACTTATCTTGCTATTCGGAGGTTAGTTTATGGAAGCTGAATTTGTTCCGGTTTTGTACAACACCATATGGGCGCTCGTACCACCGCTTGTAGCAATCGTCCTGGCGCTTATCACCAAAGAGGTCTACAGTTCGCTCTTTGTGGGTATCGTCACCGGCGGCGTGCTTTACTCACTGCAACCAATTTCCGGAAACCTTTATATGATCCGTCCGGTTGCGGCTTTGGAACATGTCTTCAAGGGCGGTATTATTAAATCGCTGGCTGATGATTACAACGTAGGTATTCTGGTTTTCCTTGTCTTCCTTGGCATCATAGTGGCCTTGATGAATAAGGCCGGAGGTTCAGCGGCTTTCGGTAATTGGGCCTCAAAGCACGTAAAGTCCAGAGTAGGTTCCCAGCTTGCTACTATCTGTCTGGGCGTTTTGATCTTCATCGATGACTATTTTAACTGCTTAACAGTCGGTTCAGTTATGAGACCCGTTACTGACAGCAAGAAGATTTCGAGAGCAAAACTTGCATATCTTATCGATGCGACCGCAGCTCCTGTCTGCATTATCGCTCCGGTATCTTCCTGGGCAGCAGCCGTATCAGGCTTCGCACCTGAAGGTACTAACGGAATCATGCTTTTTATCAAAGCAATTCCTTATAACTACTATGCTATTCTTACACTCCTCATGATGGTCCTCATGGTAGTCTTTAAGATTGAATTCGGTCCCATGGCACGTCATGAAAGAAATGCTCAAAAGGGTGATCTCTTCACAGTAGCACCTGTTGTTGCTAAAGAAGAGGAAACTACTGCAAATAAGAAGGGGAAGGTTATTGATCTGGTATTGCCTGTAGTAGTCCTTATTATCTGTTGTGTGTTGGGAATGCTTCAGACAGGCGGATTCTTCGAGACAGTATATAGCGGCTCTGTCGGTGAGAGGATCGCTACTTTCTTCAAAGAATTTGTTTATGCATTTTCAAACAGTGATGCTTCTGTCGGTCTTGCTTACGGATCATTCGGAGGCATCGTATTTACAGTTGTTTTCTATCTCATCAGAAAGATTATGAATTTTAAGGAGTGCATGTCTTGCATAGAAGAAGGCTTCAAGGCTATGGTTCCTCCTATGCTCATCCTGACTCTTGCTTGGTCTTTGAAGGCTATGACAGATTCTTTAGGCGCAGCTGAATTTGTAGCAGGAATCGTAGAGCGTACACAGGGTCAGTATATTTTTATCCTTCCTGCCGTTATCTTCGTTATTGCTTGCCTTCTGTCTTTTGCTACAGGCACATCTTGGGGTACATTCGGTATCCTTATCCCGATCACCTTAAAGGCATTCTCGCTTTCTGATCCTGATCCTTCAAAATCAACACTTGCTATCATCTGCGTATCTGCCTGCATGGCCGGTGCTGTTTGCGGAGACCACTGCTCACCTATCTCTGATACAACGATCATGAGTTCTGCCGGTGCCCAGTGCAACCACATCGCTCACGTATCCACGCAGTTGCCATATGCTCTTGTTTGCGCAGGCGTATCATTCATTACATATCTGATCGCAGCCTTTGTTAAGAACGCCTTCATATCGCTTCTGGTAGGCATCTGTATGATGGTGGGAATGGTCCTTCTCCTCAGATTTGTTATGATACCTGATGCTGATGCTTCGAAGCCAGAGACTCCGACACCTGCGAAAGAATGATCGCAGCGAACATGATCAGGCATCCTGCCGCCTCTCTCGGTGACATGCCTTCGTGAAGGACGATCGCAGCCGCAATGACTGCGAAGACCGATTCGAGGCACATGAGAAGTGAAGCAACGACAGGACTTGCGTGTTTCTGTCCTACGATTTGAAGTGTATAAGCTATACCGCAGCTCATTATTCCCGAATACAAAAGGGAAGGGGCTGCGGTTTTTATATCCGCAAGATTCGGCTGCTCGAAAATAAACATCGCGATGATCGATATTATCGCAGCTACAAAGAACTGCATGAATGACAGCTGTACGCCGCTGATGTTCTCTTCCATGAACTTATCTATCAGCATTATCTGGACAGCGTAGAAGACCGCGCAGATAAGCGCTAATATATCGCCCATATTGATGTTTGAAAGATCAGTAGGATCCAGGCATAAAAGGAATAAGCCTAGCAATCCTATGAAGATCGACAGCCACGTGAGTACGGCTATTCTCTTCTTCAGGAAAATGACGCTGAAGAGCGGCACGAAGAACATATAGAATGCCGTGATGAAGGCGATCTTGCCAGACGTTGAATAATAGAAAGCAAATTGCTGGAAGTTCTGGGCGATGGAAAAGACTATTCCGAGAATGAGGCCTTTTTTGAGTGTACTCTTCCTGAAATCAAATCCCTTATTGATTATCAGCGTGAAGGGAAGAAGAAACAGCATTCCGAGCGTGGTTCTTATTCCTGTGAAAGTGAATGCATCGATGCTCTCCATGCCGATCGACTGTGCAACAAAAGACGAACCCCAGATGATGGCGGTTATCAGAAGCAGTACGATTCCTAAAGGCTTGGTGCGGCGCATGGTTATTCCTTTCTTTAAGCAAGAGAAATATATATTAGTGAAATTGGTTTTGCAAGGAAATTGGGTGCACCTCCTTTGAAATGTCGGCCTAAAATGCGAAAATCATCATTTTTATCCGTAGGTAGGGGGGTATATTTTTGCTTGTGCTTTGAATTTTGCCGGGATTTCGCGAAAAACTTGATTCAAAAAGCGGCTTGAGCGGCCGGACAGCCTGTTTTCAAGGCTTTTATCGGTTTTGAAAGGCCTTTTGCGAGGCCGCTAACCGGGTTTTCGAGAATTCAAAAAGGAAACCTACGGACAAAAATCGAGTTTTTCGTGATTTAGTCCGTCGTGCGCATTTCAAAACTTGACACATACCCTGTAGGGGTATATAGTGAACGAAGAAAAACAATACCCCTATGGGGTATGCTCAGCGGAGGTATAAGCATGGCAGAAAAGAAATGTCCTCACTGCAGAACCAAAGACAGATCAGAAGCAGAGATCAAGGATCTAATTACCAGACTGAACAGAATAGAAGGCCAGATAAGAGGTATCCGCAAGATGGTCGAAGAGGATGCTTACTGTGTTGATGTCCTTACTCAGGTAAGCGCAGCCAAGTGTTCGCTGAACAGCTTTTCGAAGGTGCTCCTGGGCAATCACATCAGGACCTGTGTCGCTGAAGATATAAGAAGCGGTTCAGACGAGAAGACTGAAGAGCTGGTTGAGCTCCTTCAGAAACTTATGAAATAATCTCTCAACCTTAGAATCAGGTAATAGATGGATAACTACAATCCGAAGACAGAGAAATACTTAGTGACCGGCATGAGCTGCGCGGCCTGTCAGGCGCATGTCGAGAAGGCGGTAAAGGGAGTAGAAGGCGTTGAATCATGCAGCGTCTCGCTTCTTACTAATTCGATGAGCGTCACGGGCCCGGCTGATCCAAACGCGGTTATCAAGGCGGTTGAAGCTGCCGGTTATGGCGCGTCAGTTGAGAACAACACTTCCAAGGCTAAAGGCAGTCTCTATGAGAATATGGAAGAGCAGCTCAAGGACAGGGAGAAGCCGGTCCTGGTAAAAAGGCTTATAAGCTCGCTCGTATTCCTTCTGATCCTTATGTATTTCTCGATGGGCGTTTCTATGTGGGGATGGCCCGCTCCTTCGTTCCTGGAACACAATATGGTGGGCATAGGGATCATTGAGATGCTGCTTGCCGGCATCGTAATGGTGATCAACAAGAAGTTTTTCGTTAACGGATTTAAGGCGCTCCTGCACAAGAGCACCAATATGGATACTTTGGTGGCTATGGGCTCCGGAGTATCGTTCATTTATAGCTTTGTAACATTGTTACACATGACTTCTGCAGCCAATCACGAGGAACAGATGGCACTGATGAACGACCTTTACTTCGAATCAGCCGCCATGATCGTTACCCTCATCACGATCGGTAAGCTTTTGGAGGCGATCTCGAAAGGAAGGACCACAAATGCTCTCAAAGGACTGCTCAATCTGCAGCCTAAAACTGCGGTTCTGATAAGAGACGGACAGGAAGTAACGGTACCAGTTGAAGAAGTAGCGGTCGGTGATATCTATGTTGTAAGACCCGGCGGATCCTTTCCTGTTGACGGAGTTATCGTTGAAGGCGACTGTGCTGTAGATGAATCGGCTCTCACCGGTGAATCAGTTCCGGCAGATAAGACAAAAGGCGATAAGGTGTCTGCTGCGACGGTAAATAAGACAGGCTTCGTTAAATGCCGTGCCGTAAAGGTCGGTGAAGACACCACGCTGGCGCAGATCATAAAGATGGTAAGTGATGCATCAGGCTCGAAGGCTCCTATTGCAAGGATCGCTGATAAGGTGTCCGGTGTATTTGTTCCTGCAGTCCTTGCGATTGCTTTGATCGTATTTATCGTCTGGATGTTGCTCGGCGCAGAGGTCGGTTATTCGCTTACAAGGGCAATCAGCGTTTTAGTCGTAAGCTGCCCGTGCGCTCTGGGTCTTGCGACTCCTGTAGCAATAATGGTCGGTAACGGAGTGGCTGCCAGGAACGGCATTTTGTTTAAGACTTCCACATCGCTTGAGCAGACAGGCAGAGCTCAGATAAACGTTCTTGATAAGACCGGCACGATCACGAGCGGTGTGCCGGAAGTAACGGATATCATTCCTGTAGAAGATGAGAATGAATTGCTCACATATGCCTTTGCTTTGGAGAACGGCAGCGAGCATCCTCTGGGAAAAGCTGTAGCAGAATATTGCAAGGCAAAAGGTATTTCACTTAAGCCCGCTGAAAACTTCAAAGTATATGCAGGAAACGGACTTGAAGGCATTGCTGACGGCAAGCTTATAAAAGGCGGCAACCTCAGCTTTGTGACGTCTGTTGAGCCTGAATATGAAGCTAAAGCACAGGCACTTGCAGAGCAGGGAAAGACACCGCTTTTCTTTGAAGCAGACGGTAAACTCATAGGTATCATTGCAGTTGCGGATGCGATCCGCGAGGCTTCTTCTGAAGCAATAGAAGAATTCAAACGCATGGGACTTTACACGGTCATGCTTACAGGTGACAACAAGAGAACAGCTGACAGCATAGGTAAGACCGCAGGCGTCGACCTGACTATCGCCGGAGTTCTTCCTGACGGCAAGGAAAAGGTGATCCGTAAGCTTAAAGAATATGGAAAAGTAATTATGGTAGGCGACGGCATAAATGACACGCCTGCTCTTACGAGTGCGGATATCGGTATTGCCATTGGAGCCGGAACAGATATCGCGATCGATGCTGCAGATGTAGTGCTGATGAAGTCAGATCTTAAGGATGCAGCAGCTGCGATCAGGATCTCGAGAAGAACCATTACTAACATTCACGAGAACCTCTTCTGGGCGTTCATATATAATGTCGCGCTAATACCGTTGGCAGCGGGCGTGTACGCTTCCTTAGGCCTTACTATGTCACCGATGTTCGGTGCTGCTGCCATGAGCCTTTCGAGCTTTACTGTATGCATGAATGCATTAAGACTGAATCTTATCAAGCCATACGACACAAGGCATGATAGGGCGAAGGGTGATATCAGGGAAAGACTTGCAGGTCTAAAAGATGAATTTGAAAAAGAAAATATGAAAAAGGAGAATCAAAAAATGGAAAAGACAATCACTATCGAAGGCATGATGTGCGGTCACTGCGAAGCATCTGTTAAGAAGGCTCTGGAAGCTTTGGACGGCGTTGTTAAGGCTGATGTATCCCACGATAAGGGCACGGCTGTCGTAACACTGGAGAAGGATATTTCTGACGACATTCTTACCAAGGCTGTCGAAGATAAAGACTTCAAAGTAACAGGTATTGCTTAATCTCAAAAAATAATAATATGCCAATCCCCCTCTTGAATGTATAATTAGAGTGTTTGGGGGTACGTATGATACACATACTTATAGTTGAAGACGAGAAACCGATATCTAATCTGATCCGAATGAGTCTTACGAAGGCGGGTTATAACTGCACATGCGCGTTTGACGGCGAGGAAGCTCTTACCCTGATAACGAATAATGTCTATGACCTTATCCTGTTAGACGTAATGATCCCGAAGATAGACGGATTCTCATTGATGCAATACATCAGACCTATGAAGGTCCCTGTAATTTTCCTGACAGCTAAAAACATGGTTCAGGACAAGGTCAGAGGACTTGAGCTCGGCGCAGAGGATTATCTCCCGAAGCCTTTTGAGATCATTGAGCTGCTCGCGAGAGTCAATGTTGTTTTGCGCCGTTATAACAAGACAGATACGGAGATCCGTATGGCGGGTCTCACTATTGATACGAAGGCAATGATCGTATACAAGGACGGATACCAGATCCCGCTGACACCTAAGGAGTATGAACTGCTTCTTCTTTTCGCGAGGAACCCGGGAATCGCAATGTACCGCGAGACGATCTACGAGCGTGTGTGGAACGAGCCTTTCCCGTACGGAAGCAAGACGGTCGATCTGCACGTTCAGAGACTTCGTAAAAAACTCGGCTGGGAGGAAGTAATCACAGCTGTGCCTAAGGTCGGATACAGACTGGAGGCCTGATCGATGCGCTTTCGGCAGAAGATGGTCCTCGTAATGGTTTGGCTTCTCACACTGAGTTATGGTGTGGGAGGCGTTCTTCTGATAAGGCAGAATTTTCAGAGCAGTCTTACGCAGATCCAGACTAATGCCGAAGAGTCTTATGAGATGATCTTGAAGTCGATCCAGCTCGTTAACTTCGTTGATATCCAGCAGGATCTTTCAAATATCAGCAATACTCTCGAGACGATGAACACTTCTGAGAGTCTTGCCGGCATGAGCCTTAAGAGAGGCGACAAGGTCTTATACCAGAACGGCGAGAATATTGAAGAAGTCGAGAGCAGTACCGCGTTTATCTCGCTCCTTTTTACAAGAGAGAACAGACACCTCTACCAGATAAGCGGCGAGATCAAGACTAACGGTAAGCCGCTGGTGCTTACTGTGGTCTATGACATTACATCGGTTTATCAGGCAAGAGATGACCAGATCAAGACTTATCACCAGGTCCTTGCAGCACTGCTCCTTATCGGAGGTGTCGCAGCGTGGTTTACCGCATATCTCATGACCAAGCCTCTTGTTAATGTCTCGAAAACAGCCCGCGCATTATCTAACGGTGACCTCGATGCAAGAGTTAATCCTAAGACACATGACGAGATCGGACAGCTTGGTTCGGACTTTGACAACATGGCCGAACGTCTGTCTGATAACATTTCCGAACTTAAGAATTCAATGGAACACCAGGAGATGTTCATGGGAAGCTTCGCGCATGAGCTGAAGACACCTATGACATCCATTATCGGATATGCCGATCTGCTGCGAAGCGATGCTTTAGGACCTGAAGAATCGCAGGAAGCAGCGAACTATATCTTCTCCGAAGGCAAGCGTCTTGAAGCTTTGTCGTTTAAGCTTTTGGATCTCCTCATGATGAGAAACCAGAAGCTTAAGATGGTGCCGACTGATATGAAGCACATGATAGAAAATCTTACTTATCATCTTCAGCCGGTGTACAGGAAGAGGGGCATCGCTCTCCAGTGCCGCTGCGAACCCGGTATCTGCATGGCTGAGCCCGACTTGTTCGGTTCGGTAATTGCTAACCTTGTCGATAACTCCCGTAAAGCTATGGATCACGGCGGAAACATCATGATCATGGGCGACAGCTACAACGGTGATTACCGCATCCGTGTTATCGATAACGGACGCGGTATGCCTGAAGAAGCAATAAGGCATATTACCGAAGCGTTCTACCGTGTAGATAAATCACGTTCGAGAGCGCAGGGCGGCGCAGGACTGGGACTGACTCTTTGTAAGGAGATCATCGATCTTCACAACGGCAAGATCGCTTTTGCTTCCAGAGAAGGCAACGGTACTTGTGTTACTGTCACGATAAAGGAGATTACAGCATGAGAAAGATATATTTCTTTGTAGCCGCAATCTTCGTAATAATGGCAGTAGCGCTTGGCTGGTTTTTACCGCTCGCTGCATTCAATATCGATGATAAGATCAACGAAGGCAAACAGCAGGAGCTTGAGATCGAGCGTGTAAATCTTACTTACAGGGACGACCTTACGATCGCCCAGAAAATCGAGATCGTAAATAACACATATCAGCTGGCCGACACTATCGAACTTGATAAGGGAATATTCCTTACGGAAGAAGAAGTAATCGATATAATAAGCGAATTCCTTGCGGACTTTACAGGCCATCACTATGACCTGCATGAAAATGATTATTTAGTTTACGCCACGCCCATGCTCGTTAATCTTACCGGCAACAGAGGAACTACAGTTATATGGTCTGCTGAATTCTATATACCTGACGGCTGGTATTTCTCTTGCGCGATCGATGACAAGACAGGAGCGATCCTTAAGGTTAATTTCTCCGGATATGGTTATAACTGGGATTCGTTGATATTTGATTTTGCCAACGCTGATGATCCCAATACGCTTATCTGTGATAAGTATCGTAATGCTATCTATAATAATTACTCGAAAAGATTAAATGCAAAGTTCGTTACTTATCATCTGCTCCAGGATACATATGACTATGATTATGCAAGTTATGTCATGATATTCAGAGACGGCAGGAACGAGACTTTTGAAATAAATCTTGGCATTTCAGTTAATAGCGACTACATAGAGAGCTACTAAAAAAATTTTCAATTGATGCCGTTTTGATGCCGATTTAGTACTTTTTTGATTTTTCCCTTTGCAATAATACACTCAGAAAGTTAAGCAAAGGAGGAAAAGACATGTTTCCGGATTTGGCTATTAGGATTAAAAGTTATGCCGCAGATATGGGGAGCGGATTCGTTGTGATTGCGGGCTTTTTGCTCGCAATCACACTGGTGTTTGTTATTGTTTTCGCACGCTGGAACGGAATAAAGAACAATTCTTCCACATACGTAAACGTTGAGAAACCCAGGGTGGAATCAACAGTTGATACCGGCCATGTATCACTGATCCTGCCCGAAGAAGGTTAAGTAATTAATCTTCACCTAAAAATACATTCCAGGATGCAATCTCTGAATCACTAATGGTCTTCATGACGAGTTTTGCATTGTCGAGAAGATAGTCGCTGTGGCCCGAAGACCAACCGCGACCGACCAGTTCCTTGATAACCATACCGCTTATTTCTTCGATCAGATTAATCTTGTCTGAGCTCTTCTCCTCGCTCATTTGGGAGAGCTTCATAAGCGGTTCAGCAGCACAGTTCAAGGTGGTAAGCTCCTTCATCGCTCTGAAACGCCATTTATAATATGGCATGTATCGGCCGTTAAGAAGGAACAATGCCGCGGAAATCTTGTATATGAATTCCGTAACACAGCAATATGCAGCGCCGATATCACCACGCTTAATAGAGCGATAATAATTGAATTGCCCGGTTTTACCCGCCATGGCAAGGTCTGCAGCGACTTTCTTCTTTTTTACATCTTCAGGATAATAACCAGACCACACATCCCGAATAGCACTGAACTTGCCGGAGACGTCTCGGAAAACCTTTCCGTTGACTGCTTCGGCAAGATGCATTTGAGGGGTAGCAAGCCAGTCCTGCGTCGTAACGGGCGCGTGGGTCATGCCTGTATGCTCGTAGTAGAATTCTTCAATGCTGTGTACACCTACGCGGTGCCTTCTTGCGCCGGTCATGATATTGCTTGGCTCAGCCATTCCGACATCAGCTCTGTGATTTAAAATGAATTCCTGAACGGGAAGCTCTTCATATGCTTTCTGGAGATCATCGCCGATCTTCTTTTTTAGTTCTTCCGGAAGCCAGAGGCAGAAGCCAGGCGCGTAATCGTGATCTCTCGATATGTAGTCATCGTATCCGAAGCACTCGGATGTCTGGCCGGCAAGGCCTGATGCTATCTCATCTTTATATTCAGAGAATTTTTCCTCGAGCATGGGAAGACCGTACTCTTCGAAAAATACTTCAGATATCTTAAGTCCGTTCCACATAATAAAGCCCCTTCGAAAAAATAAGAAGCGCTGATCACATCAACGCTTCTTCTATTCTACATCAATTGTCTTAAATTCTTATTGCTTTGAAGATGCCATCTGCTGTGCCTGTACTGCGGTGATGCAGATAACGCCTGCGAGCTCATCTACGCTGCATCCTCTGGAAAGGTCATTGACAGGAGCTGCAAGGCCCTGGAGGAAGCTGTATGCTTCAGCCTTACCGATTCTCTGGATGAGCTTGTAACCGATGTTGCCTGCCTCAAGGTTAGGGAAGATCAATACGTTAGCCTGACCTGCAACGGGTGAGCCGGGAGCCTTTGAAGCACCGATCTCAGGGATGATCGCAGCATCGAGCTGGAGCTCGCCGTCGAGCATGATGTCGGGATACTTTTCTTTCGCGATCTTAACGGCTTCAACTACCTTATCAACGAAGGGGTGATTAGCAGAACCCTTTGTGGAGTGGCAAAGGAAAGCGACTTTTGCTTTTTTGCCGATAAGAGCTTCGAATGAAGCTGCGGATTCAGCACCGATCTCAGCGAGTTCTTCGGGATTAGGATCCTGCATAAGAGCGCAGTCAGCGCAGAGGATGATGCCGTCTTCACCGAATTCGCAGTCGGGAATATCGAACATGAATGCGATGGAAGCGATCTTTCTCTCGGGAGCTGTTTTGATGATCTGAAGAGCAGGGCGGAGCATGTCTGCAGATGTGTGGCATGCACCTGAAACAAGACCGTCAGCGTCGCCTGACTTGACCATCATGATGCCGAAAGTGAGCTTGTCAGATGTGATGAGCTCTTTAGCCATATCGAAGGTCATGCCCTTCTTGGCTCTGATCTCTGCAAGGAGAGAAGCATACTTATCGATCTCAGTTGACTTTGTGTGATCTAAGATCTGTACGCCTGTAAGGTCTGCGCCGAGTCTTGCGGCAGCACCCATGACTTCTTCTTCGGTTCCGATGATGATGGGAGCAGCTGTGCCTTCAGCAAGGACCTTTGCTGCTGCAAGTATTGTTCTGTCGTCTTCTGATTCGGGAAGAACGATAGTCTTAACGTCACTTCTTGCTCTTTGCTTAATAGTCTCGATAAAGCTCATATATTACTCTCCTTTAAGAAAATCGAATCCGTCAAATCTCGGCTTGCCGGGATATGTCTTAGCCTGTTCGTCGCCTCTTAATACTCTGAGCGCAGCAGCTCTCATAGCTTCGTGCTCGAGCTCGCCCGGATAGGATGCGATAGGTGCGATCCAGCCGCATGCTTCCTTGATGCCGTCGAAAATATCCTGGAAACGCATAAGTCCGCCTGTTAAGACGATACCGTCAACTTCACCGTGAAGCACGCAAGCCATAGAGCCGATCCACTTGGTGATCTGATAGATCATGGCATTCCAGATGAGCTGCGCCTTAGGATCTCCGGCCTCAACCATCTCGTGGATAGTATCCGAATTGGAAGTGCCGAACCAGGAGGAGAGACCGCCAGTTGCAAGGCAGAGGCTTCTGATCTCTTCCTTGGGTCTGTCGTAAAGCTTTGTGAGGACATCGGTAATAGCCATTGTACCCATTCTTGTAGGAGTCATCGGGCCGTCTCCGCCGCTGCCGTCATTGGCATCGATCATCTTGCCGTGCTTGTGCGCGGTGATCGTGATCCCGCCGTCGATGTGGCAGACGATGAGGTTCATCTCGTTATATTTCTTGCCTACGCTCTTGGCATATTTGTGAGCTGTGGCACGAAGGTTAAGAGCGTGTGTTGCAGATGTTCTGTATATGCCCTTAACGCCTGTGATCCTTGCGACGTCCTGATACTCATCAACGACGATAGGATCTACCATGAAAAGTCTTCCGCCGAATTCGTCGTGGAACTGCTTTGCCATCTGGACTCCCAGCATGCTCGAGTGGTATACGCCGCCCTTTGCTTCGCGGATATCGTTTACAAGTCTGTCGTCTACTTCGTATGTGCCGCCTTCGATGGGATAGCAGGCGCCGCCTCTTCCTACGATCGCGTCAATGCCTGTAAGGTCGATGTTATTGTCAGTGAGCCACTTCCTTACGACTTCCATACGGTAATCCAACTGGTCGTTAATGGTAGGAAAGTTCTTTAGGATCGCTGAATCGTGGAAAACATTAGCTTCGACGATGCTTTTCTCATTCTCGAAAAACTCTACTTTGGTGGAAGTGCTGCCCGGATTTACTACGAAAATCCTGAAAACCTTTGAATCAGACATTTTGGTTCCTCTTTTACTTAATATAATTAGGACAGTATACACGCATTTCGTTGGAAAAACATATATAATAGCTTTGGGAAAATAACAAATTATAGTGATATTTTGTTATTATTGCTTTGGGATAGTAACGAAGGCGGGAGTTCGTAACTATTTGCGGATACATCCGGCTCGTTTTTGCGGAGGATAAAATGGGAGAAAACAAAGCTTTGCAGAGAGGCTTTTCGATAGCGGCGATCATCCTTATTGCGGTGTCGGCTTTCGCTATTGTTTTTTTCGATGCCAGGGGATTACTTGAAGGTGAGAGCGCGACTTTCGCAGGCTTGCCTCTTATGGCTATTGTCGCAGTACTGCTTCTTGGCGTTCTCATTTTTCTGGTCATAATGCTTAAGAATACCGATACTGTTGATAATATGATCGCCTCAGTAGCCGTCCGTTATGCTTTTTTCGGCTGGTTCTACGTGTTCCTGATCAGATTCGCAGACCTGCTTATCAGGCAGTATGTCAACGATTATCTGTTCTTTGAGAAGTATTATTCTTCGATCTACCTGATGATGAACTCGTTCAATGTCTGTGTGGTCGGCACACTGGTTATCGGTCTTACGATGCGCCAGCTTCCGACATACAAGATCGCCCAGAGAAAGCTCAGGGTAGGCCAGCTCCTTCTGCTTATCATGATGATGTACGGCCTGACGCTTGTCGGCTCCGTTATGGGACTGCCGATACACACGTTCCTGTCTTCTTTTACTCCTGATAATCCGCAGACAGAAGGCGTTGACCTGAGCGGTCTTCTCCTGGGCTCCGGAATCTATTTCAGGATTATTTGTGTAGGCATACTTCCTGCGATATTTGAAGAGCTGTTGTTCAGAAAGTTCCTTATAGACAGGACGATCCGCCACGGCGAATTTATAAGCTGCGCCATGTCAGGAATCATGTTCGGCATGTGGCACGGCAATTTCCAGCAGTTCTTCTTCACATTCTTTATCGGAGTCCTGTTCGCGTTCGTTTATATCCGCACGGGTAAGATCATCTACACAATGATCATGCACGCGAGCATGAACCTGGTAACGACTGTCATTACCATGTCGCTGCTGTCTGAGATGATCAAGAAGGTAGGAGACGGCTCCGTTATTAACGGTATGAGCGAGGACGATCTGATGTCTTCAGTAATGCCGCTGCTCCTTTTACTGCTCTTATGGTTAGTGATCCTGGTATCCTTCATGATCACAGGCCTCGTCTTTGTCATCAAGAAGCGCAAGAATTTCAAGCTTTTCCTTATGGAAGGGGAGCTTAAGAGGAAGGAGATACTTCATAAGCTTACACACACTCCCGAGATGTGGGCTTTCTTCTCCTTTGCCTTGCTGCTGTTCTTCCATTATTACCTGCCGGATATATTGGCTTACATATTCCAGTAAAGGTATTTAACAGATATACAAACTAAAAGAGGTTGTCACTAGGACAACCTCTTCTATTAGTTAGCAATTATCAGTTGACTGAGATTACTTCTTGGACTTCTTAGAAGGCTTTGTGTTAACCTTATCCTTGAGTGCCTTACCAGCCTTGAACTTAGGAGCTGTGCAAGCCTTGATCTTTGTAGCAGCGCCTGTCTGAGGGTTACGGCCTGTTCTTGCAGCTCTCTCAGATGTCTCGAATGTACCGAAACCTACGAGCTGAACCTTACCCTTGTTCTGAAGCTCGTCAGAAACAACCTCGATGAAAGCCTTAACAGCAGCATCAGCATCCTTCTTGGAGATGTCAGCCTTTACAGCGATTGCATCAACTAATTCTTGTCTGTTCATTATTAATTTCCTCCCTAAATATGGGTTAATTACTTTGCCAGCAAGGCTTTTGGCCGCTGACAATGTCGATATTATAAAGTTCTTTGATATTAAAAACAAGGGAATTTGAGGTTTTTTGAGGGATTTTTTTGCTAAAAACCCTTATTTCTAGGGATTTGTAACATTATTACACCGTATTTTAGGGGTGTTGACGGCCCGAAAATGGTGTGATAGTATAATGAACAAATGAACATATGAGCAATCATTCATATGATAAACGGAAAGGAGATGCAAGATGGCTCACGATCACGGTGCTCTTTTAGATCATGTTAAGGCAGATATGCCTGCTGATGAGCTTTTGCAGGATTTGGGTGACCTTTTCAAGGTCTTCGGTGATACGACAAGGATCAAGATAATGTACGCGCTCTATGAAGATGAGATGTGTGTCTGCGCCATCGCAGAACTTATCGGAATGACCCAGTCTGCGGTATCTCACCAGCTTAAGTCCTTAAAGGCCGCAAATCTTGTGGCTTCAAGAAGGGAAGGTAAGACGATCTACTACCGTTTGTCTGACGATCACGTTAAGTCGATCATAGCTCAGGGATATGAACATTTAACGGAATAATTTATTAGAAGGAGATATACATATGAAGAAGACATTTGAATTGGAAGATCTTGACTGCGCTAACTGCGCCATGAAGATGCAGGAAGCAGTATCGAAGATCCCCGGAGTTAAGAACTGCGAAGTAAGCTTCATTAAGCAGAAGATGACTTTGGAAGCTGACGATGCAGATTTTGACAAGATCGTAAAGCTCGCTGTAAAGGCTATCGCCAAGGTAGAGCCTGACTGCACAGTATTAGTTTAAATCGCAGCCGCAGCCTGAAAACTGCGGCTTTTTAAGGATTAAGCACTATGAAGTATAAATTGACGAAAAAACAAAAGAAGATGCTCAGAAGGATAATTATCGCCATTGCTTTGCTGGCGGTAATCGTCGTAACGCTTCATTTTGTAGAAGTCCCGTGGTGGGCAGAGCTCGTCATTTATGCTGTTCCATACGTTATTGCAGGCTTTGATGTTTTAAAGACTGCTTTTATAAACCTGATACACGGCCAGATCTTTGATGAGAAGTTCCTCATGATGGTAGCAACGGTAGGCGCATTTGCCACGGGTGAGTATCCTGAAGCTTCTGCGGTTATGCTCTTCTACCAGATCGGTGAGCTTTTCCAGAGCATCGCTGTCGGAAGGTCGCGCAAGTCTATTGCAAAGCTGATGGACATAAGGCCTGACAGTGCGACAGTAATTAGAGACGGTCAGGAGATCGAGGTGTCGCCTGATGAAGTCGAAGTAGGCGACACGATAATCGTTAAGCCCGGAGAGAAGATCCCCTTGGATGGCGTCATCATCGAAGGCGAGAGCTCTGTTAACCAGGCTGCCCTTACAGGCGAATCTGCTCCTGTGGATAAGGCTTTCAGCGATAACGTAATCTCCGGAACGCTCAATCTTACGGGCGTTATCAAGGTCAGGACCACATCGACATTCGGCCAGAGCACGGTATCGAAGATCCTGGAGCTCGTCGAAAATGCTTCGGATAAGAAAGCAAAGGTCGAGAACTTCATCACGAAGTTCGCAAGATATTACACACCGATCGTTGTTATCGCAGCACTGGTACTGGGAACTGTTCCGCCTTTGTTTATGGGAATAGGCGATGTTGAAATCTGGAAGACATGGCTAACAAGAGCCTGTGTATTCCTTGTAGTATCCTGCCCCTGCGCGCTCGTCGTATCTGTTCCGCTCTCGTTCTTTGGCGGTATCGGCGGAGCTTCCAAAGACGGTATTCTCATCAAAGGCGCAGGCTATATGGAAGTCTTGTCCAAGATAGATACTGTTGTTTTCGATAAGACCGGAACGCTTACAAAAGGCGTATTTGCAGTAGATGACATTCACCCGAATCTTATCAGCAGCGCTGAGCTTCTTGATATAGCAGCTTGCTGTGAGAGCTTCTCGAGCCATCCTGTAGCGCAGTCGATCGTAAGGGCGCACGAAGATCACATCGATAAGGCTCTTGTCGGAGAAGTAACCGAGATAGCGGGAAAAGGCGTTAAGGCAGTAGTTGAAGGCAAGACTTACTATTGCGGAAACGGCCAGCTTATGGAGATGTGCGGCGCAGACTGGCACGACTGTCATCTGACGGGAACCATTATCCATATAGCAAGGATCGATGGTAATGTCTGCGATTATCTGGGCCATATCGTTATTAACGACCAGATAAAAGAAGATTCCGAAGAAGCGGTTAAGAGCCTTAAAAATGTCGGTGTTAAGCGTCTCATAATGCTCACCGGTGATAAGAAAAATGTAGCAGAGAATGTAGCAAATAAGCTTGGTCTTACGGCTTTCTTTGCAGAGCTTCTTCCTGCAGATAAAGTCGCGAGAATGGAAGAGATATTGTCGGATGGTAAGGGCAAAGTCGCATTTGTCGGAGACGGTATAAACGATGCACCTGTTCTTATGCGCGCTGACTGCGGAATCGCCATGGGCGCAATGGGTTCTGACGCTGCGATCGAATCTGCGGATATAGTCTTGATGGATGACAAACCCTCCAAGATCGCGGATGCCGTTAAGATCGCCAGAAAGACTATGAGGATCGTCTGGGAGAATATCATTTTCGCGCTCGGTGTAAAGGTAATAATCCTGGTCTTAGGCGCGCTCGGTATCGCAAATATGTGGCTTGCGGTCTTCGGAGATGTAGGCGTTCTCATTATCGCGATCCTCAACGCCATGAGGTGCATGAGAAGGCTCAAGAATTAAGTGAGGTTACAAGATGTTTTGGAATAAGATATCGTCTGTATACGATCTGTTCGAAAATATTTATAACCGCAAAGTATATAAAGGTACAGGCGTTAAAGTATCTGAGTTTATAACAGGTCCTGACAGGGTGCTTGAATGCGCCTGCGGAACCGGCGCGATCACCGTGAGCATAGCTAAAAACTGCAGGGATCTGGTCGCGACGGATTTTGCCGAAGGGATGCTGAAGCGCGCTGCTAAGAAATGCAGGAAGTTCTTTGAAGACAAAGGCTATGCTAATGCCGAGTATCACGTTGTAGAAGGAAGGATGCCCTGCGCTATTGCAGTGATAACAAAGTTGTGATTCGATAAGTGTAATACTGAAAGGAAGATCAACTTTAAAATGTTCGATCCTAAGACGAACCGCTATCCGTATCCTGAACAGACGGATCACCACTACCTTGAGATCCATAAGGACAGGGGCCTGGTGTTCGATGCTTCATACCCTTATATCGACAGATCAGGATGGTTCAGATTCCGTCAGGGCGTGGTCCGTTTTCTTCTTAACCTGATAGTTTTCCCCATGGCAAAGATACGTCTGGGTCTTAAGATCGAGGGACGCGAAAACCTCAAGAAGTATAAGGATGTTCTTGATAACGGAGTGGTATCCGTAAGTAACCACATACACATGTGGGACTACATTTCGGTAATGAAGGCGCTTCGTCCTCATAAGACCAATCTTCTGGTGTGGGCACCGAATATCAACGGCGAGAACGGTACGATAGTAAGACTTGTCGGAGGTATTCCGATTCCCGAGAATGATGTCGCTGCGCAAAAAGCTCACCTCAAAGCTCTTAAAGGACTTCTTAACGACCACGGCTGGATACATGTATATGCGGAAGGCAGCATGTGGGAATATTATGCCCCTATCCGTCCGTTTAAGCGCGGCGCCGCATTCATAGCCGTAAGCAATGATAAGCCGGTATTGCCTATGGGATTTTCTTACCGTGAGCCCGGCAGGATCCGCAGGAATGTTTTTCATCAGACTGCTTTATTCACACTCCGTATCGGTGAGCCTTTGTATCCTGACAAGAATCTGAAGTTAAAAGACCGCGAAAAGGACCTCACGATACGTGCACATGAAGCCGTTTGCGCCCTTGCCGGTATTGACCCTGACATGAATATCTATGAGCCGGTCTTTAATGATTCCAAGAGGATCGATTACTACACTGACACGTACGGCGTGGGTTACAGGGGATCCAAGCAGATATAAGATATCTGGCAAAAATATCAAATTTATTGGTGAATTTATACAAGTTGACGGCTCTTTGTTTGAGAAGTTTGTTTTTTAAAATTGCTTTATATTATATAAGTTGAAGTAGTGTTCTCTTTTGAGAACAAATGGGGCCCTTTTAAATTAATAGGAGATCATTATGAGCAGAAAGAATATCTGGCATCTTCCTGTTGCCATCATTGTTGTATGTGTCACGATGCTTTTCTTTGGCAGTATCTCTGTAAGTGCTGAAGAATACAGCGGTGAATGCGGAGCTGAAGGAGATAACCTGACATGGTCATTCTCCGAAGGAACACTTACTATAAGCGGTACCGGTGAAATGAGATACTATCAATATGGTAGTGCACCTTGGCTCATTAATTGTGGCAGTTCAATAACAAAAGTAGTTATTGAGGAGGGTGTAACAAGCGTAAGCGCGTATGCATTTTATGAGTGCAGACACATTCAGTCAGTATCATTCCCTGAGACTTTAACGAGCATCGGGGACAATGCATTCCAGTGTATAGATGATCTGACTTATGCTCCTTTGCCGGCTTCACTGGAAACAATCGGTAAGTGTGCTTTTAACCAGACACATCTTACTTCGGTTAATCTCGGCGAGAATGTTAAAACCATTGGAAAAGGTGCTTTTTCAGGCGGGTTTGATCTTGAGACTGTTACGATCTCAGGAAAGAATCTGACCAGCATTGGAGAAGGCGCTTTCAGCAGCTGTCAGAAGCTTGTGACAGTTACTTTCTCTGAGGATGCAACCTGCAACATAGGAGATAAAATGTTTGAGAGCTGCATTTCGCTAGAGTCGATTAATATACCGGGCGGCGCTAAAAGTATCGGCAAAGAGGCATTCTATTATTGCCAGGATTTAACCGGTGTAACACTTCCTAATGGTCTTGTTACTATTGGAAATTGTGCCTTCCAGTCTAGCGGAATAAAGACGATCAATATACCTGAAAGTGTTACAACTATTGAGTGGGGAGCATTTTCACTTTCCGGGCTCGAATCAATAACAATTCCGGGCACAGTTAAGGACATTGATGCTTCTATATGTTATCGTTGCGAAAAGCTTAAGAGTGTAACGCTTTCAGAGGGCGTGGAGACAATAGGCAATGAGGCGTTTAGAGAATGCCCGGCGTTAGAAAATGTTTCTTTCCCGAATTCTCTTACTTCGATCGGTGAAAGTGCATTCTGCCAAAGCGGACTTACTTCTGTAACTATTTCAGGCAGCGATCTTGTTATTAATGATTACGCATTTAACGCCTGCTTTGCCCTTAAATCTGTAAAGCTCGATGGTGTGACAAAGATTAAATATGGTGCGTTTTATTATTGCCAAGCGCTGGAGACAATCGAGATTCCTGCTACGGTAACAGAAATCGGTCACTATGTTTTTTATGAGTGCGGTGCAATTACTGATATCTATTGTTATGCGGATTCAACTTTAGATTGGTATTATTTGTATGATGGTTTCGACGAGAATTTTGATGAAAATCATAAGCCGACTATTCATGTAAGATCATCTGAACTGAATGCTTACAAAGAGAAGTTCAGTTCTATGAATGCTAATTTTGTCGGTGATCTTGACAGCATCAGTTCTAAGATAATCGGCCATTCGATCACATTGTCTGATATGATCGGTGTTAATTTCTATTTGAATCTCTCTTCTGCAGAAAACGTTACAGTAACATTTAACTGGGGCGTTGGTGATTATGCCAAGACTGCAAAGGGAACGCTGGTTCCTGTTAACCAGTATGGTGCTAATTATAAAGTAACCTGCGGTGTTGCAGCACGTTGTATGATCGATGATATTACAATGATCGTTAAGTGCGGAGACGAGGAGATTTTAAGAGACAGTTACAAGGTAATCGATTATATTACTGTTCTCGGCAAGACATACCCGTTAGACGAAACTCTTCAGCAGTTGCTGGCTGCTTTACAGGATTACGGAGCTGACTCACAGCGTTACTTTAAATATCGTGACAATTTAGTTTTACCTGATGCTTATTTTACTTACAGATATGACATAATTAGTTATGATGCACTTTCTGCAATAAGCGCTGCCAGATCCGATCTTGAGAACAGAACGGATCTCATAGATCCTGATATGCCCGTTAAGCACATTGGTGATACGCGTGATATCGGACTTTCTTATTATGGCGCTTCGGCGGTTTGTTCATCTCAGACTAAGATCAGACTGTATTTTACAGTTACTGATGAGACAAAGTTTGCTGAAGTACAGGCATACTATGGTTCGAAAGCTCTTACTTTCAAGAATGCAAAAGTCGGAGAACAGTCAGTAGTTTATATCGAGACACCGGGATTGGTGCCTGATAAACTGATTGCCCCGATCGTCTTCACCATAGGCGGTGTTGACTATGAATATGACTTTACAGAATATGTTGGTAAGTGCATAGCCGGATCAGACTATGAACTTCATGACGTCGCTGTATCATTATATCTTTATGGTTATTTTGCAAATCAGTACAAGGGGGACCATCATGTTTAAAGAAGAGTATAAGAATTTATCAATTGAAGTATTATATTTTGAAGCAAAAGATGTGATCACTTCGAGTGATGATGATGATGCTTTAGATATCAAGTAATCATTAAGTCTTTCATTTCAACAAATAAGAGGACGGGAAATTCCCGTCCTCTTTTGTTATATCCTGATTGTTTTCGCGTATTAGAACGAATAGCTGTTAACGCCCAAAACCTTTTCAAGATCCTGAGGATCGTATGCGGCGTCCAAAGCGGTCTTTCTGCTGATGAGGCCCATTGTGTTAAGTCTTACGAGATCATCGTTGAGAGTATGCATTCCCTCATGACGTGCGGACTGGATAGCGCCGGGGATCATGTGGATCTTATCCTCAAGGATGAGGTTCTTAACTGCGCTTGTTCCTACCATGACTTCAGTCGTGAGGATGCGTCCGTTACCGTCAGCTGTAGGGAGAAGCTGCTGTGAGATAACACCCTTGATGCTTGAGGCAAACTGGGATCTGATAGTCTGCTTCATTTCGAGAGGTGAACCGTCAATGATTCTGTTGATGGTCTGGGCAGCGCTCTGTGTATGGAGTGTGGAGAGGACGAGGTGTCCGGTCTCTGCTGCGGTGATCGCTGCTGATATAGTCTCGAAATCTCTCATCTCACCTACGAGGATGATATCAGGGTCTTCACGCAGAGCTGAACGGAGAGCGCTTGCAAAGGAGTCTACATCGCGGCCTACTTCACGCTGGTGGATCATGGCACGGTTGTGAGGATAGATATATTCGATAGGATCCTCGATAGTGATAACGTGCTTAGCTACGTTGTTGTTGATGTAATCAACGATTGCGGAAAGGGTAGTTGTCTTACCTGAACCCGTAGGACCGGTAACGAGGATGATACCGTTATTTGCGGTAGCAAGAGTCTTGATGATCTCGGGGAGGCCTAAGTTTTCAAAATCAGGGATCTGAGCCATGAGCAGACGGATGCTGCAGGCGAGGTTATTACGCTGATGGTAAACGTTAGCTCTGATTCGGATATTGTTGTCGATCATGCGTCCGACGTCAACGTCTTCACCATTCTCAACACGCTTGATCTCATCGGTGGAGAGGATCGTGTAGATCATGTCGCGGGCTTCTTCAAAAGACGGATTCTCATCAAGAATATGGAGTTCTCCGTATCTTCTTACAGCAAGGTTAGTACCCTGAGTAATATGTACATCTGAGCAATCGCGGGAAATGGCATAATCCATCAGTTCTTCAAAAGTCATATAGAAACCTCCAAGGTATAAAGTACTAATATTATAAACAAAATCAGCGGATTTGGAGGGGATGTTTAATTCTGCTTTTACCGCGAAATAATGAAACTGTCCCATTATTCGCCTTTGAAAATTGCCGGTTTAATCTTAAAATCTAAGCAGAAAGATTTTGAGGTAATGACATGATCAGTTTTAAGACTTACAGCGCGATCAGACCCGTCTCAAGGGAAGTGATCTTAGACGCTATTAAGAATTCGCAGGGCAGGGACATTATCTTTGTCGCGCCTGAATTTGCGAAGGCCCAGGTAGAGCGCGAAGTCCTCGCGTTTAAGGAGGACAGGTCAGGCGGCAACGGTACGATCGATACCGGAGACCATATGCTCACTTTATCAGCTTCCCTGGTCTCAGGCGATGTCGTAAGCTTCAGAAGGCTTGCCGGCAATATCCTGGATGATCTGGGCACCAATTATGTCGCAGAAGGCGGAGAGATCATGCTCCGCAATGCGATCTACAACATACTTGCCAATAACAAGGATAAGCTCAAGGCATTCGGCACACTGTCTTCAAGGATCGACTATATCAACCTGATGATCGCTTTATTAGGCGACTTCTCAAGATACGGTGTCGGTGTCGAAGATATCGAGAAAGCCGTCAAAGCCATTGACGGTGCTTCGTCACATGTAGCTTTTATTAACAAGCTCAATGATCTGTGCCTGATCATGAGAGAACTTGAACAGATGAATGTCACATACGGTCTTAATCTCCTGAGAGAGCCCATCGCGCTTGCCTGCGATAAGTTATCATCTGTCAAAGAAGGCAGGCTGTCATCCAGAAGGGCGAGCGGCCTTGCGTCACTTTTGAAGTCAAAGATAGTGTTTGTCGGATTCGGCGCGACAAGAATGCTTACCCCAAAGGAGATTAAGTTGGTCTCTTTGTTATCTGAACTCGGTTGTGAGATCAGTTTCAATGTTTTCACCGGCAACAGCGGTTCGCAGTTCTCATCTGTCTACAAGACCGGTGAGGAATTTGCTTCTATGCTTGAAGGCCTGGGCGCATCCGGTACCGGCCTCGGTGCAGCAGAAGGCACGGATCCGCTGAGCCTTATAGTTAAGGGGTTTGCAGCTGATAACAAGCCCGGCGGAATAGATGCTGAAGGTAAGGTCCGCCTTGCCGAGCTTGCGAGCCTTGATGACAGGGTCGGTTTTATCTTCAACGAGATAATCGACCTTACCAGAAATCAGGATTACAGATACCGCGACATCAGGATCGTGTGCTGCAGTGAGGACATCATGACCAGAATGAGAAGCACTGCAGAGCTTTACGGCCTGGATGTCTTTATCGACCGCAAGATCGCACTTGGCGGTACGGTCGTTCCTTACATGATGCAGATAGTCTTGGAGCTTCCGAGAGCAGGCTACACCTTGGAGCTTATCATGAAGGCTATGCGTTCCGGTATGCTCAAGATCCCTCCTTATATTGCTGACGGATTTGAGAATTACTGCTATCTGAAGAACATTACCGATGCGGGAAGATTGTTTGATGAGAATGCTTATATCGATTCTGAAGATGAGCATAAAGGCCGTCCCAGATTCTGGATAATCGGCGGCACCGTTCCGGGTTATAAGGAGGGTTTTGTTGACAGCGGAAAGTTCTTCTACGAATACATCGTTAAGCGTACTCTGATGCCTTTGAAGGATTCGTGTAATGCCATTTACAGCGAGAAGACGTTGTCCGGGAAAGCCAGAAAGAGCCTTGAATTCTTTGACAGCATGAGAGGATTCATTGAGCCCTTGCGTGATGAATTTATCTCGAGGGGAGATGAGGCTGCGGCCGTTGCTCTGGTCAGAGGCTATGATGAACTCATAAGCCTTCTCATGTGCTCTACGCATGAGATGAATGACTGCGGGATAAGCCAGAAGGATTTCCTGTCAATGATCAGGACAGACATGCGCAACCGCACTGAAGGTACTATCCCTCTGAAGGTCGATTCTATCGAGATAACCACACCTGAGCATGCATTTGTCACGCCTTGCAAGGTGCTCTTTATCATTGGTGCACAGAAGGATAATTTCCCTTATATGAGGATGAGGGAAGGACTTCTCAGCGGTAATGAATTAAAGACGCTGTCTGATGCCACAGAGCACATAGAGCTGCCTGATAAGGCCCAGAGCAAGATGAGAGAAGAGTTCGTCACGGCATGCCTGCTTTTAGGTTCTGCAACTGACAGACTCTATATGATCCATGAGTATGGAAAGCCGAAGAGCAGGGTTTTCGAATACCTGGAAGGATTTTCACCAGAAGGATTCCACAACGTCAATTCTTTCAAGAACCCGATAGCAGGTGAGGCCGTTAAGTTCAGACACAACTGTGAGGACGCAAAGATACCTGCTGACGTTATGGCAAGGCTTCTTACGACAACAAAGGAAGACGGCACGAAGGGCAAGGTCATTTATGCGAGCGTATCGTCTATTGAGGGTTTCAGGAAATGCGCGTTCCAGTCCATGCTCGAAAAGCAGCTGCGCATAAAGACCAGAGAAGACAATACAAAGATACAGGTAAATTCTTTCGGAAGCCTTATTCACGGCATGTTTGAGCATGCATACAGAACGCTCAGAGATTCAAGCGGAAAGGATCCTGAAAAGTTTAACAACCTGGCAAAAGAACTTCTCGAGAACGAAGACAAGTATGATGAATTCACAAACGAGTGTCTTAAGGATGCTGTTGTCTTAAGAGCTGCATATGGCTCAGTCGATAAGGAAGGCAATCCTAAGGACAAAGCATTTGAGATGGATACTATCGCTAAGCTTCGAAGGATGTTTTCGAAGATGTTCCGTGATGTTCTGGGTGAATCTGTCAGCACGGGATTTGTTCCTGAAGGCGTTGAAGAACAGATCGGAAGTGAAGAATTAAAGCTTAACATACCGTATGAAGGTATCGATCTTAAGTTTACCGGGTATATTGACAGGTATGACAAGAGAAGAGATGAAGAGGGGAAGATCCATTTGCGGACGATCGACTACAAGAGCGGTGATAAAGCTGTTGAATCGACTGAGCTCCTGAATGGTACGCAGATCCAGCTCCCTGCCTATTCCGGAGCGATACTCGATAAGCATGCACAAGATTCAGATGCAGTTATCGATGATTACGGATATGTTCTCGTTGGTCTTGACGCAGAGCTTGATGCTGATCCGATAACGTGTGTCCCCGAGTTTTCCGGTTACGATGAAGAGGCTATGAAAATAGCCATAGATTATTCGAAGCACATTATCAAGGAGAGTGTAGATCAGATAGCGGAAGGAAAGGCGGATGCCATTACTTCCGAACCTAAGCTTAAACTCTGCAAATACTGCAGTTATAAGGGTTATTGCGGAAATGATCCCAAGGATCCGAAGTCCAAAAAGCAAATTGATCTCGGCAGTAAGGGCAAATACGGAACTATGGTGGATAACTGCGAGAAGTTTGCCGAGCCAACGAAGAGCGGCAAGCAAAGAAAAGATCCCGGGTACGATGACATTACCAAAAAGATTGGTGCCGATACGGGTATGAAGAAGGCTGACAGGAAAGCTGTTCTTGCAATGAAGGATATTCTCGAAGGCAAAGACGATGCAAAAGACGGAAAGGAGGAGTAAGTTATGAAGTTTTCGGCTGAACAGGAAAAAATAATCTTTGCAGGACTTGATAATAATCTCGTTTCCGCATCTGCAGGTTCAGGCAAGACGACTGTCCTGACTGCAAGAATAGGCGAAGAAGTTAAGACGGGGAAGCTCTCCGTAGACAAAATGCTCGTTGTTACTTTTACCGAAGATGCAGCATCTCATATGGCTGACAAAATCGAAGAAAAGCTGCGGAGTCTTCGAAATGATGCGGTTTCAGCGGGAGACTATGATCTTGCTGCCCGTTTATCTACGCAGATCGATCTTCTGCCAAACGCTTATATACAGACCATGCACGGATTCTGCTCGCGCGTTATCAAGGAGAAAGGTTATGTCTTGGAAGACGGACCGATGGCTGATTTTACGGACCCTTCCACCAGGATATTAAGCGAGAGCGAACAGGGCGTCTTACTCCAGAATGCAGTCGAATACGCGATCGAAGCTATGTATCGCGAATGCGCGTCTGAAGATGATGACTTTGTAAGACTGACAAGACGGTTCGGAGACGGCAGAAGTGATGCTTCACTGACGGCCATTGTCACTGACACATATAAGACTTTGCGAAGCCTGCCTGATTATCTGGACAGGTGTGAAGAGCTGATCGGAGAGCGTGAAAAGCGTGATCTTGAAGGTAAGATCATGTACTTTGAAGATGAAAATGAGATCCCCAAAGTAATCGCGGATTATCTTGCTAATGTTAAAGCCATGATAGAAGACAGTGAGTTTGATTCTGTTCTGGCAAGCCATGAGACGTATCAGATCGTCAAAGAAATGACGAATGAGGAATTCATCAGTGAAGTCATCAGCAGGATCGACAATGTCCTGGAAGCTTATAAGGTCAATAAAGGAGCCGGCTTTTTCAGTTCGTTAGCTCCGCTTAAAGAGCTTGGAGAGCTTTCATTTAACAACATCTTCAAGGGTGCTGATCTCAGAGGAGATGACAGGCAGTTTCTGGCTGTCATAACACTTAGACGTTTTATCTCACCCGGCAGTTGGGACAGCATTAAATACGACAATCCTTATGATCTTCCGGAAGAATACAGCAGTCTCATAGGTTTTGATGAGGAACAGATACTTAAGAATCAGAGAGAAGGCACCATAGCCTGCCGTGCTTTTGTAAAGCTCTTGGAGAAAACTGACGAATACTATGCTATGGTCAAGAATAACATGCACGGCATGGATTATTCTGATCTGGAGCATACTGCTCATGCAATCTTAAAGAGTGATGAAGCAGCCTCTTTCTATCGTGAGAAATTCACTGAGATATTTGTTGATGAGTATCAGGATAACACGAGGCTTCAGGATGCTATTATTGCTTGTTTTAGCAGCCCTGCGGGAAACGTTTTCCGTGTTGGTGATATCAAGCAGAGCATTTATAAATTCCGTTTTGCAGATCCTAATATCTTCGGGACCAGAATGGACGATATAAGGAGCGGAAAGGAAAAGGGAAATCTTCATTTTCTTAAGGAAAATCACAGAAGCACATGTGAGATCCTGTCTTTTGCGAATTATGTCTTCAGGCAGATAATGAGCAAAGACGCTTCTGAGATCGAGTATGATGACACGCAGTGCTTAAGCAAAGCCCTTGAAACAAGAAAAGGCGCGATTCCAAGAATAATCGTTACGGATAAGTCTGTTCCTAAATCAGACGACGGCGATAAGACAAAGCCTGAAGTAAGAGCTGTTTTGGCTGCTGTCGAGAGCGAGGTTAAAAGATATCTTGAAGAATGCACGCGTGTAGACGGCTCTAAGACTGAATTCAAGGATATCTGCGTGCTTACGGCTTCAAATAACCAGGCGGAAAGGATCGCCAGATATCTTAACGGATGTACATTGAAAGACGGCAGAAAGATAGAGGCATCAGGCAGATTTACGACTGATGTTTTCGAGGATATGGACATTCACAGGCTGATTAATTTCCTCATCTGTCTTGGCAATGAATACAGAGACGAATACCTTGCCGGAGTAATGCTCTCAAATTATAAGTTCGCTAACTTTACGGTCGGTGAGCTTGCGACAGTTCAGGCATTTATTCATGAGCTTGAAGGCGCGTCAATAGAGAAAGAACCGCTGATGTTAAGGCTCAGGGTATTTGCGGAGAAGTGTAATGATGAACTGGCTATGAGAGTTGCTCATTTTATTGATGTTTTTGACAAGATAAGAATGAGTTCTCTGGTCAGTGATATTGATGACATCATCGAGCTCGTATACCGTGAGACGGATATTAAGGCGACTTTGGAAGCCAGAGAAGGTGACAGTAATAAGTTTGATGTCTTTAAAGACTGGCTCTCTGAAAGCTTTAAGCTGAGGGGCTCTGATCTGTCAGGTATTGCCGATGAGCTTGAGCAGATGAAGATCCATATCAAAGAGGCTGATATTGAAGTAACTGACGCAAGCAAGAACAAGATAACGACCATGACCGTTCATAAGAGTAAGGGTCTTGAATTCCCGTTCGTTATTCTTGTAGCGACGGGCGGATCTGATGAACTCAAGGATACTTTGTCGAGCATTATGTTTGACAGAGACGACGGCTTTATTACTGAAGATTACGATGATAGTGCCATTACGAGGAGCCATTCTTTCGAGCAATATATCTACAAGATGAAGATGAGGCTCCAGTCGAATGCAGAGACTTGCAGGCTCTTGTATGTAGCGCTCACACGTGCCGAAGAAGATCTGTCGATAATCACGAGCTGCAATGTTGATGATAAGAGCAAGTCCAGCCCGATGAAAAAGGCATTTGCGCAGGCTATCGATTACGAAGGCAGGCAGTTTGATAAGCGCCACTGGCTCGCAGGAGACATGAAGCTTCCTTACTGTCTTTTCAGTGCTCTTGCAAGAAGCGCCGACGGTGAGAAATTAAGAGAGATTGCCGAAGTCGGTGATCTTAAGCAGAGCAATGTGGTTCCTTTCCGTGACCTGGACGGCAATATTGCCAAGGGCTTTGAGGTATGCGAAATATCCGCGGATAAGATCGTCGAGCTGTATGAAGCGCAGAAAGTACAGGCAGCCCGGAACGCGGAGGAAGAAGATAAAGAGGATGCTGAAAAGGAAAGACCGCAGTTTGATGCTGACGGCAAGCTTGTCCTGCCCGGGTACAAATATCAGGAGAGCGTGGATGTTCCGTTCAAAGTGTCCGTAACAGGTATCTCAGGCGATAAGAAGCCTTCTGACACGACTCACGTCGATCTCCAGATAAGGAGCGTAGATGATTTTGAGAGCGTCAATGTATCAATGCTTACGGGTGCCGCAAAGGGTACGATCCTTCACAGGATAATGCGATTTATTGATCTTGAAGCGATCCGCAGCGGTTCTATCTCGTTTGAGCTTGAGATCGAGTCCATGATAAACGGCGGATATCTCAATATCTGTTCTGCCGATCAGGCAAGGGAAGTGGCAGAGGAGTTCAGAAGCGGAATCACTGCCTTCTGCAGCAGTGACAGGTGCGGGGAGATCATAAAGAGCTTTGCTGATGGTAGCGCGCGTTCTGAAAAGCCTATTGTTTTCTCCGTTTTTATCAGCGGCGACGAAGGCGATTCGGCGCTTGTCCAGGGTATGATCGACCTTATCTACAAAACAGATGAAGGCTATACGATCTTAGATTACAAGACGGACCGCTTAGACGGCGTTACACCTGAAGACCGGGCTAAGGAATCCCTTGAGAGGCATGCGTTCCAGCTTAACAGTTATGCTGCCGCATGTGAAGAAGACGGGCTGAAGGTCGCCCACAAGCTCTTGTATCTTGTCCGTTACGGGGAGTTTGTCGAAGTTTAAAGGCCTGAGCGCTTCTTGCCGGCATCTCTTTTTCTGATGGCGCGGAAGAAATCGAGCATCATCCGTGAGCATTCTTTCTCGAGAATGCCGCCTTCGAATTCCACTTTGTGGTTGTGTCCGTGTGAGACGTCGAAAATATCATTGCAGGATACAACTGCGCCGCTCTTGGGCTCGTAAGCTCCGAAGTAGACCTTGCGTATCCTTGACTGGATGATCGCGCCCGAGCACATGGTGCAGGGCTCTAGGGTAACGTACATATCGAAGTCTTCAAGGCGCCAGTCTCCGAGCTTTCTGCAGGCCTTGTCTATGGCGATCACCTCGGCATGGGCTATGGCATTGCCTCTCGTGAGGCGCAGATTGTGTGCCCTTACGAAGATCTTGCCGTCCTTTACGAGAACGCAGCCTATCGGGCATTCGCCGAGCTCAATGGCTTTCTCGGCTTCCTTTATGGCTTCAAGCATGAACTTTTCCTTCTCGGAAGAAGGCTTGAAGTCAGGATAAAGCTTGGATTTTGTTCTCGGCACGGTGATACCTCTTTTGCGGGTGATAGGAAAGATGATACAGACGGGCGGTTTAGGGTGTCAAGTGATGACGGCCCCAAAAGTTCTGTTAAAGACACTTGACAATATTATATTTGCTAATTATAATTTCTTTTTGCTATTAAGTATAACTATGCCTACGCAGAGGGAATTCCGTATTGACGGCTCGTTTGCACCATTGTGTCCCTGAAAAGTAGCCTGGCTTTGTGTTTGCTTAAAGCGCTAACTTCAACGTTAAAGGACGATTATTTGATGGCAACTAAACAAGGTATGTGCAAGAACTGCGGTTCTTTGGTCATGTTCGATGACAGAGATGAACTCTGCGAGTGCGTTTTCTGTAATTGCGTATTCCCTTCATCTGAAGCTGCAGAGATCCTTGCAAATCCGGACGGATACGAGTTTAAGAACGAGACTTTTGAGAAGCAGGAAGGCTCCAAGCATTATTATTCCAATCCCGTTATGCCCGACATTATCGAGAAGGCAGTAAAGAGGGATGAGATCTCCAAGGCAAAGGCTGATTCTGCAAAGCTTAAGCCCAATGAATTTGAGATCTCTCCTAATGACGTCAAGGCTCCCAAGAAGCTCTTGATCCAGTGGGGAATTGGTACTCTCATTGTTGTTGCGATTATTGTGGCAATCGCACTGCCGCTTTATCTTAACCGCAAGTCTTTGAAAGATAAGATTTCAGCTGATGTTAATATGATCTACGCTACGTCGAGCAATGTTGACTACAGCACGTTTGATTATAAGCAGATCAACATCTACGGCATTACTTGCCAGTATGTTAAGATCGCCCTTTCCGGCGATATCGATGACGGTGATGCACAGGCTCTGTATTCGAACTATTCACATCTCCGTTCAGATAAGCGCGGTAAGACTACTAACGATGTTGAGATGTATATCTACACTCCTGACACGATCTACTTCATCTCCGAAGAGAAGGGCTTGGTCAAGGATGTTCAGGAACCTGTTGAGATCATTGAGACAACTACAGAAGAGACCAGCAAGTAATCTTTTCGCCGTGTGATAACGGCATAAGGCAAGCGGACAACTATTTATTGACAATCTATGAGGTGATCTATCACATGACAGAATTTGAGAAAGCGCTGGCACAGGCAAAGAAATTCGCAGAGAAGAATGAGAATCAGATTACTGAGACAGAGTTCGAGACTCTTACTGATTCATACAAGATCGAACCGGATGAACTCATTAATCTGAGAGCAGAGCTTGAGAACAGCGGTGTAAAGATCAACGATCCTGATCTGGACAACGACGATACCGATCTCGACAGCGACGGCGAAGATGCCAATGTAGTCGATGACTCGGTCAAGATGTATCTCAAGGAGATCGGTAAGATCGAGCTCCTCGATGCAGAGCAGGAAAAGGACATTGCCCAGAGGATGGCTAAGGGTGACGAGGAAGCTAAGGAGCTCCTTATCAACTCCAACTTGAGACTCGTTGTATCCATTGCCAAGAAGTACATGAACCGCGGCCTTTCGCTCCTCGATCTTATCCAGGAGGGTAATATCGGTCTTATCAAGGCGGTTGATAAATTCGACTACACAAAGGGATTTAAGTTCTCCACATATGCGACATGGTGGATCCGTCAGGCTATCACCAGAGCTATCGCAGACCAGGCAAGAACGATCAGAATTCCCGTTCATATGGTTGAGACGATCAATAAGCTCACAAGAGTTCAGCGTCAGCTCGTTCAGGACCTCGGAAGAGAGCCTACTACAGAAGAACTCGCTGAAGCTATGAGCATGGATGTTGCAAAGATCAGAGAGATCCAGAAGATCTCACAGGATCCTATCTCCATCGACAAGCCGGTAGGTGAGGAAGAGGACAGCCACCTGGTTGACTTCATTTCCAACGATGAGCTTGCAGCACCCGAAGAGGAAGTCGCAAGGATCCTTCTTAAGGAAGATCTTATCCAGGCTCTCAACGGCTTAACAGACAGAGAAAGAAGAGTTATTGAATTAAGATTCGGTCTTAAGGACGGAGTCCCGATGACATTGGAGCAGGTCGGTAAGAAGCTCGGAGTTACTCGTGAGCGTATCAGACAGATCGAGGCTAAAGCTATCAGGAAGCTCAACAGATCACCTAAGTCTAAGAAGCTCGAAGGATATTCCGATTGATAGTCGGTGCTTTTGCACCATACCTTTACGGGATCAGATAAAGTGGCAGACCGCAGGCGATATTCATTCTACAGAGGACTTTTTACAGGGGACGTTTTGAACTTTTCGAAGCGTTCCCCTTTTGTCAAGGAGATCATGTTCGAGAGGATCTATCCTACGAAGATAATCCTTCCGATGAAGATGCATTACGGCGTTCCGGCGACACCTACGGTTAAGGTAGGCGATTATGTCAGGATCGGCCAGTGCATCGGCGTGCCCGAAAAGGGTACATTCTCCGTTCCCGTACACAGCGGCATATCCGGAAGAGTATCCGATATTTCAGAGATAGTCCTTCCCAACGGTATCAAGACGCCCGCTGTAACTATCCTCAACGACATGAAGCGTACGAGGCTTGAATCTGTTAAGCCCAGATCAGGCTTTAAGCTCACCGCAAGAGAAGCTATGGGCATCATAAGAGATGCCGGAATATGCGGTATGGGCGGTGAGGGTATCCCCACGGCGGCAAAGCTCAGAAGAGCCAAGCAGGAAGCAGTGCAGGAGTTCCTGGTAAATTGTCTGCAGAGTGAGCCGTATTCGACTTCAGACCTTGTAGCGATCACGGAATATCCTGATTATGTAGTCCTGGGTTCCTGCGCTTGTGCAAGAGCCGTAGGCGCATCTAAGTGCGTATTCCTTATCTCCGAGAATCGAAAAGAGCAGAGGCAGGCAATTGCCAATTCCATAGAGAGGATCAAGGACGATTTTAAGGACCTGCAGTTTGATATAAAGCTCTTCAGAGAGCGTTTCCCGCAGGGTTATTACAGACTCGTTGCCAGAGCGCTGTACGGAAAGAACCTTGTGCTCGGAGAGACTCTCGAGAAGTCCTGCAAAGCGGTGCTTTTTAACTGTTCGACGATGCTTGCCTGCTGGGAAGCTTTATCGGACAACATCCCCATGATGAGCCGTATAGTATCTGTCACAGGAGACGCTTCGGGCGGACATAACATGCTCGTTCCCATCGGCACGCCCGTATCTGAGCTCCTTTCAAATGCCCAGGATATTAAGAACGGCAGTGACAGGATAGTATGGGGAAACTGCCTTACTGGTATTGAGATAAAAGACGCGGAGAATACTCCGGTAGTAAAGACGACATCGGTCATATCAGTCGTAAGACGCATGGATGTGCCGAGAACGCCGTGTATCCATTGCGGCCTTTGTTCCGAATGCTGCCCGATGAATCTGTCGCCTAATACGATATATGAGATGCTCAATCAGGGATTGGGCCAGAAAGCTGCTGAAGAGGGCGCAAGAGACTGCATAGCATGCGGATGCTGTTCTTATGTGTGTCCGTCAGGAATTGACCTTACGACCTCTATCGCAAGCTTTGCGGGAGAAGGAAGGATCATTGAGGTCAACTCGCTCCTCGATAACAGCGGATCGGAAGGAAGAGCGCCTGATGATGCCGATATGTATTATGTAGGTGAGGCTTCGCTCCTTGAAGATTATGCAGACAGCGATGAAGATTCCGGTGAGAGCTCGCCTGATTCGATCACACTGCCTTTCGAGAAGGATAAAAAAGTATGAGTACTGACAACAGACAGCTTGCACCTTTTATCCATACGGAGAAGAACGCGCCGTATATCTATATGACGTTCCTGGCATCTCTGGTGCCGTGCTTCGTCTACGGTGCCTTCTATTACGGCTTGAGAGCGATAATATTGATGCTGTTCTGCATGGGTGTTTTCGTGCTGTCGGACGGTTTCTGTGTAAGGATCACGCACAGAAGAACCAGAGGTGATTATTTCGATTTCAGTTCACTTGTAGAAGGCTTGCTGCTCGCGCTTATGCTCCCGCCGGATACAACGCTTCTTACAGCTCTTGTTGCCGTGCTTTTCGCTTCGGTAATAACCAAGCAGATGTTCGGAGGCGCGGGAAGCAACATTATCAATCCTGCGTGCGCGGGAAGGCTTTTCATAGAGCTCGTAATGCCGTCATCTTCCATGGGTTATTCATACGGCGAGATGAATTCAAGGTTCTCTCTGATGAGCCTCGTTTTCCAGGGCGAACCCGTTGCGGTGCCTGATTATTCGCAGTTAACGATATCAGAGCTCCTGACAGGCAATTATCCCGGTCTTATCGGTACAGCATGCTTTATCTGCATAATCGCAGGAGGCGTTTTCCTCACGCTGAAGGGAAGCATGAGACTTTATTCGCCGTTATCTTATATACTCACCATTCTGGTCTTGTACCCGGTATTCACGTTCGTTACGACCGGGACATTAAAGTTTGACGAGCTGGTGGTATATCTTTTGTCTTCCGGCGTATTATTCGTAGCCGTATTCCTTTTGGGAGACCTTACGACCATGCCTTCGAGATTTGCATCAGGCGTGTTCGCAGGCGTGGTATGCGGAGTCCTGACACTTGTTACAAAGCCTTTCTTAAGCCCGATGGTATCTTTGTTGTCACCGGTCCTGGCAGTTAACTTCCTCTCATTTGTTCTGGACTTCTTCTCGAAAACATTGTCCAGACGCAAGATCCGTTCGAGGGAGGTGGATGTCTCATGATGACCCATGCCCAGCTTAAGATGTTCATTACGGAGGCAATTTTGCTGTTCGTGCTCGGTGCCGCTATCGTTGTCGGAGGATATTTCATCTCATCTGATAACGCGTATAACCGCATCCAGACCGAGTATCATGAAAGATTTTCCACGGTGCTCGATTCCACAGTATATGAGAAGGTCAAGAGCAAGGCTCTGAACTATTTCCCGGAGATAGACGGTGTTTATATAGGATACGACGAGAACAGTGTTCCCCAGGGCTATGTGGTAGATCTGGTCGTAGAGGCTCCGAACGGACAGGAGCTCGGTATGCTCGTATCTCTCGATTATGAGAGCACGAGGATAACCGGACTTGCTCTTAATCCTGTAGAAGGCGACAACGCATATGTCATAAGCGACGAAGATATGGAGCTGATAAAGGAAAAGCTCATTGGAAAGCAGATCCCTATCGCGTTTGTATCAGAAGAAGAATTCGTAGATGACGATAATTCTGAGAAGATCACGCTCACAGGCTTAAATGACGGCATTTACTATGCGCAGCGCCTTTTCGACGACAGAAACAGATATATCGATTACGTTGAGATCGAAGTAATCAACGGAGAGATCGCCAAGGTTAAGTGGGACGCGTTCAGTACAGATAAGACCAACCAGGACAGAAGTGAAGCTTCCCTGAAGGGCGCTTACGTCATATCCGGACTTGACTGGGCCACACAGTCTTATAATCTCTGCCATGCTCTTCTCGAATGTCAGGATCCTGACCGTCTGGCAATGAAGTCTGACGGCACGACGGATATCGTAGACGGCGTCACATGCGATATCAGGCCGTTCGTAGAACTTGCGTGGGAATGTATCGAGAACTCGCGCGCGGGATACACGAAGGATGATTATATGCGCGGCCTTGACGCCATGCTGATATCCCTTTATGAGAAGGATGCCGCAGAACTTGAATATGTCAACGGCGATGGCCACGTCGTATTCTCGTTCGAGGAGAATCCTGAGATCTATACGGTCTACAACGATGACGAAGTCGCTGTCGGATATAAGAACGTAAGACTTATCGAAGCGGAACTGAACGGCACGGCAGATTCGATCGTTCAGGATCCTGTCGTAACGCCTGTAGAGACGGATGATGAGCCTCAGACCAGCGCTCCGGCAGATTATGACTCACGAGAAGACGGACTCACGCCGGGCGGAGATGCCGATAACCAGATCATTACGGACAGTATCGATGACCTGCCGATGTCTGAGATGGCGTCTTTCGTTCAGCCCGTACCTGAAGCATACGATGAGACGAGAACGGTAATCAGGGCTTGCAACACCTGTTACAAATTCCTCAAGGAATATCTGAACTGGAAGGTAAATTAATGGGCCTGTTTACTGAGAAATACAATTCACCGTTCGATAACGAGCAGACAAGAAGGAAGATAGACGAGAAGATCACGGCTGTCCATGTAAGGCCTGCTAAATATCTTACGACCAGAAGCTCTCTTTTCCTCGGCTATACGACGGTCTCCCTTTGCCTGGAATATATGCTCTCCGGCAATCTTATCTGGTGGCCGGTAGCGTGCGCTTTCCTGTGCCTCCTGGCTTGGTCTATTACTCTCAGATTCTTTATGCCGCGCAACCTGTCAGTTATTTCCTTTGTGTTCGTTCTCGGCTTGTTCATCGCAGCTTGCGAGTATTCATACAGGCTTGGCTTCTGCACGGCATATGCAGCCGTAGGATTCATTCCGATGGCTATAGGAATAATGTCTCTTGCGAGATTTAAGGACGACGAAAATGACAAATACTCAAGACCGAGATTTGGCGGGGAAGTCCTGCTTCCGTTCATTATCGCAACGATGTGCTCTGTTTGCGGAGCTCTTATTTCTTATGTCTTTGAGAAACGCTACCTGTTCGTGTCACTGATGGCATCAGTAATGATCCTCATAATGATGAGCTGGGCAATATCAAGGCTTACCGGCGTACCCAGGATAGCAACCTCAAAGGAACTTACTGAATTCTGGGACATCCCTGTAGCCAACATATCCGAACTAAAAAGGTTCTTGTGTGCCAGAGGTGCTTTTGCCTTTATCTGCGGTATTTGTGCAGCAGTTCTTTATGTGCTGAAGATCTTTGTTGATAACGATCTGTTCAGACTTGCAGCGATCCCTGCTTGCCAATTAACGGCTCTGATATTAGGTTCAATAGTGGTATATGCCGCCAGACATAACTTCAGAAGGTCGATCTTCGGCCTCAGATACTTCATCAGTGAAGTTTCTTTTGCAGCTGCTTTTGTGTCTTTGATCTTCCTGGTAAACAGCGGTTTCCCCAAGATCTCTCACTTGATCGTCGCTGTCGTGTTTGCCTGCTGTACTGATATAGTAATGACAGGTCTTTTATCAGTTATCAGAAGAAGACTTATCTTCGTCTCTAAGTCCAAATATATTGACGGTCTGCCGTTCTACCTGATACTCATCTCGCTGGTTGTAATGCTCGCTGAGACCTGCCTTTATAGTATTCCGGGATTGTGATATAATTGCGGTCGTCAAAAATGATTGTGTAGCTCAGCTGGATAGAGCGACCGCCTCCTAAGCGGTAGGCCAGCGGTTCGAATCCGCTCACGATCACCAATAAAATCAAGGGGTTTGGGGGTTCCAGACCCCTGTTTTTTTGGCAAAAAGTGGCTGAAGATTGATAAAAGCCTTGATTTTACGCTGCTTTTAGCCTATTTTGCTTGTTTTTGATGTCATCCACTTTTCTTCTGTCGCTGAAAGAATAATGAGTTAATTGCAGAAGTAAAGTTAAGAAAAAACTAACTTTAATTCTGCAATTAACTTTAATTTATTCATGGAACAGTCCTAATAAAGGAACTAACCAAGGAGTAGAATTATGATGTAGATGCGTAGAATTAAATCTGAAAGGAGCGAACTATGAGGAGCCGGGAAGTTGTTTGCTGTTCATGCAATCATCAGTTTAGGGAAAATCTTGTAGTTGACGAAAGTTATTATGTTCGCTCTAAGGATAGAATCAAAATAGAAGTAGATGGTGTTGCTCAATGTCCTGTTTGCAACAAACTCATGTATGTAGCTCATAATACTCTTACAGGACTTGATGCTGATAAATATGAAGAAATAGGCGGGATTAGGCTCAGATGATATGACTTAATGAGGAATGGATATGTGGCACGACGATAATGATGACATAATGAAGCTGTACAACATTATTAATGTTCATGAGTTTGATACTCCGCTTCCTGCAGCTTGTCCGGTATGCGGAATTAAGTCAGGACATATCTATATGCACCGCTATGATGAAGAAGACCATGGCGGCCTTTGGGTATGGTGCAGCAACTGTCATAACTTTTCGCATTCGAGCTTCAAGGTTCCTGATTGGTGGAGAAACCTCAGTTTATTCACTATTTTTGATCTTCATGCCGTTCCGGATAATCTCGATGAACAAGCCAAATATATTGATGATTTTGTTAATAAACTGATTGCCATCAAGGATGACAAAAAGGCAAAAGCAACTACCACAACAGATATTCCCTGTGAGAAATGTGGAACTAACATGATTAACCCATATTCAGGCAGCATGGGTCTTACTTGTCCAAATTGCGGCTGGGGATGGGTAACATCGTATTATGATCCTATAGTCAGGGATACTACTGAATATCAGATTACACTACTTGAAGGCAATAATACTAGTACAGAAACAATCAGAGCCATAAATCAGGTTTCACGCCGCAATCTTATAAAGTCTAAGCAGCTGATCGAAAGTGCACCACAAGTCATTTTCAAGGGAGATGCTCCTGAAGTACATGATATGAAAGAAATATTGGATAAAGAAGCGGTTCTGTACAGAATCGAACCGGATTATCCGTATGATTAGGAAGGATGTGATTTCTCGTGAGAATATCCATAATAGATTTGCAAATTGAAGATATTATGTGGTTTGCCGTTGATAAGAATGGTTGTGTTATTTCCTTAACAAGCGGTGGCAAAGGAGATGTGCCCGAATTCGTTTGTCGTAGCAAGGAAGAAACAGAGTTGTTAGAAAACTTTTTTATGGATCTTCCGACAGGTTTTTCTAATGCCGAGTTGCTTATAGATAGAGATGGCAGCCTTTTAGCGACGGAAACTGAAGCACTGGCAAAGAAAGGTATCTATTGTTTTGACGTTTGCTCTGAATCCGCAGATGATTATAGATACTATAAAACGGCATATCCTGACAAGGTTTTACATATACTAGATTTGCCGGACAATATCCAGACTATAATGTCCGACCATATTATTGATATAGATGTATCTGAAACCGATAAAATAACAGTAAAGCACGCTTATTAAGAACTGAGTGAATAAGCAATAAAACTCTAGCAACTATTGGTGAAGCATATGAACACACTTGAAATCAAAAGACTAAAGACACCTTCGGATTTTGAAACAGACGTATTTGTAATAGATGGCAAGCCATTATACGAGTACTTGTTTGACTGGGTTAATGGCAATGATCAGCTTTTGTATAAGCCGGATGTGTTAGCTATTTGCTGGACGAACCATTATGATTTTGAAGGGGATGCAAAGTTTATGAGATTTGTATTGTCTCAGAACAATGTAATAACACCCATTCTCAGTTGTCCGGAAGACTTTGATTTTTCCTGTACAGTGGTTGTAGTTGATGTTGAAAAGCGAGATGACATTGTCATCTGGAAAAGGATCGGACACATTAATCATTCCAAAGAAATATTTGAAGAAGAGAAAAAGCATGGAATTCTGTATTTAAATTCCTATACAGAAGAAGACTGGGAGAAGTATGGGGATAATATAGCACTTGAAGAAGTGGATAGTGATGCTTGGTGTGACTGGATAGGGAGAAATTGGGATGAAGAACTCTATCGCAGAAGAATCAATTATACATTCCCAAGGTATCAGGATGAAGAAAATATCGACTGGATTGCCAATTGTGATTTTCGGTTTAACAGAGAAGATTACGACAAACTTGTTGAGTCCTGTTATTTGGACTAGGTGAAAACATGAACCTTACTGAAAAGCTGATTCAATTTGATAAAACAGGTGATCCCAATACCTTTAATACTTCAAAACATTACACATTCTTGGAATGTAGAGGAGTATATTTAGAGTTGATTTCATGGCTTAAACTTGAGCATAAGAGGTTCCTGTGGAAGAACGAAGGCCGCCCAACCTGGTCCAAACCGCACATGCTCTCGCCGGAAGCAGAGTTCACCCGCCTGATTCCGGATTTCATCAATTCTGATGAGACTTTTAGACATACACTTAAAATCACTGGCGATAAATTGTATTTTTCAGACGAAATATCAGAAGAAGAGATTAGAATAATTACGAAAGCAGCATTTGATTACTATAATCCTGGAATAGCCTATTTTTGAGGAGGTTTCTTATGTTCAGCGGCAAAGTAACTGTTAAGATCGAGAAGGATAAGAATACACTTCAGTATATTAAGATTATCAGAAGCTATGACAATAACTTGCCTTTAAGTGATATTAAGAAGGCCATAGAAAACGGCGATGCGGTTTTCTCATTTGATTCGGATGATAATCCGCTGATTTCAAACGGCAATGACAACAGTCTCAAATTCAAGGAAGATTTTTTCATTAAGGCACTGAAGGATTTGAAGAAAGCTGGTGCCAAGGTGTTTATTTGTGAAGAAAAATGGGGCCACGAGTATAAAGAGTTTTCGACAGCTAAAAAATCAACTAAGGGAAAGAAGCAGGGAAAAACCGATGATTCTGTTATGAAAGTCATCGAACAAGAATGGAATCTGCCGCAACAGTATATGGATTACCTGAAAACTCATCCAGAGAGCCAAGAATTGGAAATTAAAGATGATGAGACAGAAGAAATGATTCCCATAACTCTTTATGGCGCTAATGATCTTATAAAACGCCAGGAAGGATATGCATATAATCCCGTTGAAAGAAAGATTATAGAAGATTGGAATCCTAATCTGGTTGTAATAGCTGATTCAGATGCGGATCCGTATTGTATTGATATCAGCCATAACAACTCGCCTGTTCTTTTTGCGATGCATGGTATGGATGAATGGTGCTTTGATAATTACTGTGTTTCTCTAGAAATCTTTTTTGAGTTGCTGGGCGTTAAATGAGGTGTCTACAGTATGGAAATTAGAGCAATACAAGGTGATATAACTAAGCAGATCGATGTTGAGGCCATCGTTAATGCCGCTAATGAATCACTTTTAGGTGGTGGCGGAGTTGACGGTGCCATACATTACGCTGCCGGACCTGAACTCCTTAAGGAATGCAGAACACTTGGTGGATGCAAGATCGGAGAAGCCAAGATAACAGGTGCATATAACCTTCCATGCAAATACATTATTCATACAGTCGGTCCAAGATGGCAT
>JAEEGJ010005029.1_pt1 | contig 42725 bp, 34 predicted proteins | sample 8958761 | NCBI WGS metagenome assembly JAEEGJ01 (sample SAMN16246546, study PRJNA631951) | gut metagenome | biome: gut microbiome; feature: rumen; material: RS-attached | host: Bos | place: Iran: Karaj | collected 2018-10
AGACCGAAAATGCGTAAAGAAAGTATAAAATAAACATTTAAAGTATAAGTAATTTAATCATTTTAATTAAAAGCATTATGAACAAAAAGCTATTTTCATGGAAAGCTCTTGCAGGCTTAGCTCTGCTCGTAGCCATGGGTATGACTTCATGTAAGAACACTACTGAGGTCGATCCTAATGATCCGTACAACACTCAGAAGCCTGTAAAGCCCGGCACTTCTACCGCTGGTGACGCAGACCTTACATTCACTATCACAAACGCATCTGGTGGTGATGCTGTTTCTTTGTGGAATGCATGGAAGAAGAACAATGCAGATGCTGCAAAAGAGTTGATGGCAGAGGAAGAAATTACGATTGCTCTGGATTTCTCAAATTACAAATTGGATGGTAAGACAATTGCTCTTCCACAATTCCTTACCACACCTAATGGTAGCGTTATTAACCTCATTGTTAGTGGTTTCGCAGAGGCAAAGAAGCCCTTTAAACTGGATTTGAAAAACAAGAGTTTCGCTGGTGCAGAGGTTAATATTACTCTTCTTGCGACAGACTTCGACATGGATCTGGATGCTCGCGGAACCAAGACTACTCTCGGTGGTGCTGCTACACTTACTACATTGACAGCTAAAGCTGACAATTCTAAGAAAAATGCTCTTACTATTGATGAGACCGTTACTGTAAGTGGTATTGATTTGAAAGAGGGTGCTATTAAAGGATCTGCAGACAACATTATTGCCAAACTGGTTAGCGGAACTGAGGGTCTTGTAGAAGGCAAGGGTGCTATTGTAGGTGATAAGGACAATGGTGCTGTATATGCAAAGAATCTGATTGCAACTGCAGATGTTACGGTTAATGGTGGTGATAAGGCTGCTTTGGAGAGCGTAGTTCTCGCTGAGGGCGTGACTATGACTCTTGGTGCCGCAAAGTCTCAGATTGAGAGCATCGTAGGTCTCGGAACTGAGAAGAAGCCTACTAAGGTTAATCTGAAGGGTGATGCAGATGATTTATCTAAGATTGGTGGTGCTACCAATGTCACTCTGAGCGGTAACGCTACAACTGTTACAGGGGCAATCGTACCCACCAAGATAGCTGATGCAAGCGTTTTTGAAGACTGTGAATTTGATATGGCAGTTGACCTCTACTCTGGCGCTTCTAATGCTAAGTTTAAGAAAGCTGTTCGTCTTTATGTTGAAGATATTGCTACCATTAACTTCGCTAATGTAGATTTTGCTAAGACAGCCACACTTAGACTGTATGGAACAGAAACTATCAGCACGACTTCGCTTGTAAAAATGTTCCAGTGGGATAAGGCCGGCCAAGATTACTTACCAGTTAAGGATGATGACGAGGACAATCTGACTGCAGCAAATGCTAAGAACGAGGGCGTAGATTATGTTCAGACCACTTATACTTCATGGACACGCATTACTGGTGCTGGTATTACAACTGGAATGAAGGATGGCAAATTCTTCCACTTTACTACGATTGAGAAGGCTGAAGCAGCCCTGAAGAAATCCAAAGAGGCTTATGATAAGCTCGTTGCTAAGAATGGAACAGCAGGACTTGCTGCTTCAAATAAATCAGCAGAATATAATACTTATAAGGCCGACTGGGAAGCTCTCTATGGTACACAGAATCAATTCAAGGATCCTATTCACAATGCTAAGGGTGAAGACCAGGTTGCTTCATTCACAGCATATACTGATCAGGAGATTTGGGATGGCAAAACTGATGATGGAGCTATCGGATGGAATGCTGCCTATAATGGATTATACAGAGACTACGCAGACGAGTGGGCTTTCGTAACTGGAGCAAATGCTAAGATTGATGGCAGTGACTGGTTCACCATTTCTTATGCAGCAACTTCTACAGTAGTTCCTGAAGCAGTTGACTTGATATTTGATGGTGATTGTACATACGGAGGCAAGGCTCTTTCTGCTAATGCTCTCAACAGCCTGATTACAGGTTGGAGTCCTGGATTCACATCGGTTAAGGATGCTTGGTTCTATGTAACCTATGATGGTGAGACCTATGAGTGGAAGAGAACAACTGGTGGTTACCTCCTTCAGTAATCTGAATTTGTAAATAACTAATTTATATAGATTATTGCGCTCCTGATTCATTCAGGGGCGCATTTTTATGTTCAATATATTTTCGCAAGTGACTTCTCACCTACATAATAATAAATTTAGATTTTGCATACACTGCATACACTAACATGTTATCTTACTGATATACTGCACGTTTACTTAGTGTATGCAGACAATATTTCAGTGTATGCAAGCAAATAAAACGGCATGAATACGTTAAAACGTTAAGGATTTACTGATAATCTTCGTGCCTTTGCAGTATTGATGACTACATAATGATCGATAATCGCAAGTCAAGCCGATTTGTCCCAGCCCCTGGGACAAACAGTCCCACCCCTTGGGACAAATGGTCCCACCCCCTGGGACTATTTTAAAACAGTACTAAATATGAAACACAGTGTCAATCTGACGATTCTTTTGAATATTGATTGCAAATTTGCATACACTAAAACGACTACTGCATACACTAAGCAAACTGACTGTGTATCAGAAAGATAACATGTTAGTGTATGCAGTGTATGCAAAATCTAAAAATCTAATTACACAAATATACCGTCACTTACGAATGCCACACTTCAGGGAAAGCCAAAGCTAAGAACTCAAATGGAGAGTTTTCAGACTCAAGATGAGATCTATACAGAGACATCTTCAAGAAAGTTCGTAATACGTCGTATTATTTCTTGAGTTCGTAGAGAACGTTGAGCGTGGGGGTGTAGGTGTTCTTGAGGGTGATGGTAACGAAGCCGCTTTCGAGTTCGAACTTGGCGACTTTATGATCATCCTTCAGCATGGGGCAATTAGGCCAGGCACCTGTTTCCTTCTCAAAGTCATCGCGCAACTTCTGCCACATCTGGCGCGTGCTGTCGTTGGTAGACAACACCCAGTTCTCCTGCACAGCCTGAATCACGCCATCAGACTGTCCCAGCAGCACATGATACTTCTCTGCAGGATTCTTCAGCACCACTACCCTACCCGTCGAATCAGGAGCAGCGGCAGAATCGACGGCAAAACCACGCTGCGCCATCGAGTCGATAAAGACATTCAAAGGCAGCGATGTAGATAATCCACGATAGAGAAAATCCGGCTTTTCACTGTTGCAGGCACTCAGCGCCAAAAAGGCCATAACGGCAATAAATAACTTTTTCATACTGACACAAATTAATAATTTGTTGCAAAATTACTAAAAAATATCCATTAACTCCAAGCATTTCTCAATATTTTTGTAACTTTGCGGCCAAATGTCGATATTCAACATATTACTTACAGCACTTACCTTAGTGCCAACGAACGAGGGAGACACCATCCAGACAGAGCGTCTGGACGAGGTTGTCGTCGTCTCGAATTCAGCCCGTCAGCGCATCCAAGGGGTGCAGACAGGTGCAGAACAACTGAAACTGAAGGAGCTGACAGCCTCGCCACAACTCTTTGGCGAGCGTGACATCATGCGATCACTGCAGCTCCTGGCAGGTGTAAAGGCGGAAAGCGACGCTTCGAGCGGATTCCAGGTAAGAGGTGGTACCTCTGCACAGAACCAGATTCTACTCGACGGCACACCCGTCTATAACGCAGGCCATCTGGGCGGACTCTTCTCTGCCTTTAATGATGATGCCCTCGCAGTAGCCACCTTATATAAAGGACTATTGCCTGCACAATACGGCAGTGCCTCATCGGCAGTGCTCGACATCATTGGCAAGACTGGCAATAAGAGCGAGTATCACGGAGGGGCCTCTATCGGAATCCTTGCGGCAAAGGCCACTTTCGAAGGTCCTATCGTGAAAGACAAGGCTGCCTTCCTCATCACAGCGCGCCGCTCGTATATGGACTGGATCCTGAAGATGTCGAAGGACTTCAGTGGCAACACCCTCTATTTCTACGATGTGAACGCGAAAGTAGACTGGACCATCAACAGCAAGAACCAGCTCTTCCTGACCTTCTTCTCAGGCAAGGACGAAACAGGACTTGAAAAGATGGTAGACCTGAAGTGGAACAACCTCTCAGCCAGTCTGAAGTGGCTGCACTACTTCAACGACAACAGCTACTCGCAGTCGAACATCTACTATAGTGGCTACGGCACGGATAACGGCACTGACCTGCTAGGGATGAACCTGTGGTTTGCCGGACATATCCGTCAGACTGGTTTCAAGCAGGACCTGCACCTGGGATTGGGCAACTATAAGATTGACGCAGGACTGCAGACAGCCCTGATGAACGTGAAATCGGCAGAGTGGAAGAAGGTGACGCTGGAGGAAAAGGAACAGCGCAAGGCCTGGGACAATGCCATCTGGGCAAATCTCGTATTCCCTCTGAACAAGAACATACACGTCTCTGCTGGTCTGCGACTGACGGCCTTCATGCCCCTCGGAGGCTCGCTCTACTACGACATCGACCCCAATGGTAATATCGAGTGGTATCACAACTATCCCAAGAACAGAATCGTGAAGACGTATCTGAACCTGGAGCCTCGCCTGAGTCTGAACTGGCAGACCTCAGACCTCACTTCTATTAAAATAGGATACACGCGTACCTCTCAGAATGTGCATGCCCTGCGCAATCAGAGCACCTCAACTCCCTTCGACCGTTACACCATGAGCAGTAACATCATTGAGCCCGAGGTGGCAGACCAGGTAAGTGGAGGGTTCTTCCTGATGACTCCCACACAGATGTACGACTTCTCGATTGAAGGCTACTACCGCCATATCAACAATGCCCTCGACTATCGCGACGGCAAGACTTTCAGCAGTGAGATTGAGATAGAGCGCCTGATCCTGCCTGGTGAGGGAAAAGGCTACGGCGTGGAGTTGTCTGCAAGGAAGAACGGCGGCAAGCTGACAGGATGGATGAACTACACCCTCTCATGGTCGAAGACGAGAATCGACGGGGTGAATGGTGGCAACTGGTATAACGCCAACAACGACCGTCGCCATGATATCAACATCGTCGCCATGTATAAACTGACCAAGCGCTGGACCCTGAGTGCCGCCTGGGTGTTTAATACAGGACAGGCCTTCACAGCCCCCAGCGGCAAATATCAGATAGAAGGCAACTGGATATTCTACTACACAGAGCGTAACGGCTATCGCGCGCCAGACTATCACCACCTGGATATCGGAGCCGTATGGAAGAAGCAGAACAAGCGCACAACGATTGAGTGGGCTTTCAGCATCTACAACCTGTATAACCACTACAACCCCTACCTCATCAACTTCGAAGACCGCTCGAAATCTGGTACTTCCGCTGTGCAGTATTCGCTCTTCGGCATCGTACCGTCAGTAGCATTTAACATCAAATTCTGAAAAGGCATGAAAGCAAAGCTATACACCCTGCTGCTCATCGGTATGACTCTCTGCAGCTGCGAGAAGAATATCGATATCGATTTCCACAGTGTCGTGCCCCTCTACTATGTGGAAGGCTGGATTACGCCCTATGAGACGATCGTCCGTGTCAGTCAGACCAAGAACATGTCGGACACCACATCTGTCTGTGGCATCGACAATGCCATCGTTACCATCACAGACGATGAGGGAAATACATTCAATGTACCATATTCAGAAAGAGACTACTACATGTCTGACGAACATGGAGAAGTGGGCAAGACCTATCGTCTGGACGTCACCGTAGACGGCCATCACTTCTCATCTACCTCGAAGATGTACAGGATGGCCAGTATCAACACGTTCCGTCTGATCTGGAAGAACATGCTCTCAGAGCGTTACATCTTTGGAGATATCAGGATTCAGGATTTCCCCAATGAGATCAACTACTATTATATCCACATCTACCGCAATGGCATCCCCTACCGTTCTGCTGTGCTGAAGGACGATACAAACCCAGGAGGAGAACTGCAGCAGCTCTTCGCCTTCAACAAGGAGGGAAGTACCGATCAGGACAGACTGAGAGAAGGAGATGAACTGGAGGCCGAGGTAAGAACCATCGATGAGCGGTCGTATGAATATCTCTACTCACTCCTGCTGATGGACAATACAGGAACCAATCCTATAGAAAACTTTACAGGAGGATGTCTGGGGTATTTCAGTGCTTTCAGTGGTGTTGGACGAGGTATCGAATTCCGTACAGAATATGTAGAAGAGGAGTGATGAACAGAATCACTCCTCTTTTCTTAATGTCATCTGAACACGGAGACCACTAGCCAGCTCTTCTGCTTCGTAACTGATAACGAGTGTAGTCTCTGAGAACGAACGGACCAGAGCGAGAATAGCGCCACGCTGTCCGTCCTCATTGGTGAAATCCATCTTCAGGTTGCTATTATCGCACTTATACTCGCCTGTGAAGATGGTCTCGCCAAGTTTTCCAAGAACAACGAACGAACCTGTACGGATCATGCCGTTATAGGTGCCATCGTCATAGAAGATAAACTTATCGTAAGAGAATCTGTCAGGTGTCCAGCCTGGATCATCAGGATTCTCAGGTTCTGGAGCACCCTCGATGATGACATCGCCAGTCCCCCAGCCTCTTTGCCAGGTTCCCACGATGTATTCTCCAAGGCGCTGGCCATCGTCGTCGCCGACGCCACAGGATGATAGTAAAAGAAGAAGAAGGCCAGCAAGGCCAGCCTTCCTCAGTAACTTAACCATATTACTACTTAACATTTCCTACTTTTACGAGATACTCTGCAATCTGCACAGCATTCAGGGCTGCACCCTTACGGATCTGGTCGCCAGAGAGCCAGAATGTCAGACCATTCTCATCGCTCAGATCCTTACGGATACGACCTACATAGACATCATCCTTACCAGCCGTCTCGAGGGGCATGGGATAAGTCAGAGTAGCAGGATCGTCTTTCAGTGTACAACCAGGAGCTGCGGCAATCGCCTTCTGAGCCTCCTCTACGCTGATAGGCTTCTCCGTCTCAATCCATACAGACTCAGAGTGAGAGCGCAATGAGCTGACACGTACACACATAGCCGAGCACTTGGCATCGGTATGCATGATCTTACGAGTCTCATTGAACATCTTCATCTCCTCCTTCGTGTAGCCATTAGGCTGGAACACGTCGATCTGGGGAATCACATTGTAAGCCAACTGGTGGGCAAACTTCTTGATGGTCTTGACCTCTCCCTCTTCAACCATCTCCTTATACTGCTGCTGGAGCTCGGCCATTGCGGCTGCACCTGCGCCAGAAGCACTCTGATAAGAGGCCACATGGATACGCTTGATATGAGAGATATTCTCCAACGGCTGGAGAACTACGACCATCATAATCGTGGTACAGTTAGGGTTGGCAATGATGCCACGAGGACGGTTCAGGGCATCCTCAGCATTGCACTCAGGCACTACGAGGGGCACATCGTCGTCCATACGGAAAGCACTAGAGTTATCAATCATCACAGCACCATACTTCGTGATGGTCTCGGCAAACTCCTTAGAGGTACCTGCACCAGCACTGGTGAAGGCGATATCTACATCCTTGAAGTCATCGTTATGCTGAAGCAACTTCACTTCTATCTCCTTTCCCTTGAAAGTGTATTTACGGCCAGCGCTACGTTCTGAGCCAAACAATACCAGTTCGTCCATGGGGAAATCTCTCTCGGCGAGAATGCGCAGGAACTCCTGTCCTACGGCGCCACTCGCTCCAACAATTGCTACTTTCATCTTGCCTAATCGTTTAAATGGTTACAATTTGGCTGCAAAGGTACGATTTAGTGAGCAAAAAACCAAATTTATACGAAAAAAATGCCTACCTTTGTAGCCGAAATGACATTATTAACATCATATTTTCCGATTACAGACCCCACATTTGTCTTTTTTGTGGTTCTGATGATTATTCTGTTTGCCCCTATCGTGATGAGTAAGTTGCGTATTCCGCATATCATCGGTATGGTGCTGGCAGGTATCATAATCGGGCAATACGGCTTTCATATCCTGGAGCGCGACAACTCGTTTGAACTATTCGGACGTGTAGGTCTTTACTATATCATGTTCCTGGCAGGACTGGAGATGGATATGGAGGGCGTGAAGAAAAACTCCAGAAGATTCGTCATCTTCGGACTGCTTACCTGTCTGGTGCCCCTAATTCTGACCTACATCATGGCCATCACCACTCTCCACTATTCGCCAGCAGCCTCATTCTTACTGGGATGCATCATGGCGTCGAACACGCTGATAGCCTACCCCATCATTGGGCGCTATGGTCTGCAGCGCCATCAGAGTGTGACTCTCAGCGTGGGTTCTTCGATGATATCACTGTTCCTCGCCCTGGTGATGCTCGCAGCTATATCGGGCTCGTTCAGCAAAAACAGCAACTGGCTGTTCTGGATTCTGTTCGTCATCAAGTTCGCAGCTTTCTGTGTGGGCAGTGTCATTCTGATTCCTAAGATGACGCGCTACTTCCTGCGTCGTTACAGTGATGCCGTGATGCAGTATATCTTCGTGCTGGGTATCATGTTCTTGAGCGCAGCCCTGTCGTCAGTTATCGGTATCGAGGGTGTCTTCGGCGCTTTCTTCTCAGGTTTGATACTGAACAGGTATATCCCCCACGTATCGCCCCTGATGAATCGCATCGAGTTTATCGGCAATGCCCTGTTCATCCCCTATTTCCTGATTGGTGTGGGTATGCTTATCAATGTCAGGATTCTGTTCTCAAGTGCCCATATACTGTGGATCGTGATTCTCATCGTCTTCATCGGAACCTTTGGAAAAGCCTTGGCAGCCTATATCTCCAGTCTGTTGTTCAGACTGCCGAAGGCTGATGGGCACATGATGTTTGGTTTAACCTCAGCCCATGCTGCAGGTGCCATCGCGATGGTGATGGTGGGAATGAGGCTCGAGGTGGCACCAGGCGAATACCTCGTGAGCGACGATATGCTCAACGGTGTGGTTATGATGATCCTCTTCACTTGTGTGATCAGTACGCTGATGACGGAACATGCCTCGCAACAGATCATCATCCAGGAGAAGAGTCACCTGACGGCAGAGACGCCCAAGGATGATGACGAGAAGATCCTGCTCTGCGTGAAGTATCCTGAGATCGCCCCACATCTGCTCTATCTCGCCATGCTGATGCGTAACCAGCGTCTGGCTAGAGATCTCGTAGCGCTGAATGTGGTCTATGACGACAAAAACAGCAATGCCGCCAGAGAACAGGGCATCAGGCTTCTGGAGAAACTCCAACAGTCGGCAAGTGCTTCAGAGGTAAAAGTACAGACACAGGTGCGTCTCGCTACGAATATCGCTAATGGCATCAAACATGCTTTCCGCGAATTTGCCTGCTCTGAGATCGTGATGGGTATGCACGTCCATACTGACATCAACCCCAGATTCTGGGGAGAGTTTATCCAGAGTCTTTACAATGGTCTGAACCGTCAGATTATGTTGACGCGTTTTGTACAGCCGATGTCGACACTGCGCCGTATTCAGGTGGCAGTGCCCTCAAGGGCAGAGTTTGAACCAGGTTTCCACCGTTGGCTGGAGCGCCTGAGTCGTCTCGCAGGAGAGTTGGATTGTCGTATCCAATTCCATGGTCGCAGTGAGTCGCTGGTACTGATAGCCCAGTATGTAAACAATCGTCATTCCAACGTCAGGGCAGAATATACGCCTATGGAGCATTGGAACGAGTTGCCGAAACTGGCTGCTGGCATCGCTGAGGATCATCTGTTCGTCGTTGTGACAGCCCGCAAGGGTACCATCTCTTATAAGAATGCCTTGGAGCGACTGCCAGATGAACTGCAGAAGCACTTCTCAGGCAAGAACCTGATGATTATCTTCCCTGATCAGTTTGGTAACACGAAGGATGAGCGCATGAGCTTCACTGAGGCACAGCACCATGAGGAGAAGAGTATCTACGACACGATTCTTCGTTGGATTCACGAAAGGAAAAATGAGAATTTGAAAAAATGAAGTTATGATTGACGTTAAGAATATCATCAAGAGCTTCGGCTCACTGCAAGTACTGAAAGGCATCGACCTCCATATCGATAAAGGCGAGGTGGTGAGTATCGTGGGGCCCAGTGGCGCTGGCAAGACCACACTGCTGCAGATTATCGGCACGCTGGATCGCCCAGACAGCGGGCAAGTCATTGTAGACGGCATTGACACGAGCAAACTCTCCACCAAGAAACTGGCAGACTTCCGTAATCAGCACTTGGGATTCGTGTTCCAGTTCCATCAGCTGCTGCCAGAGTTTACGGCTATAGAGAACATCATGATCCCTGCATATATCGCTGGTGTATCGCAAAAACAAGCCAAATCACGAGCCAAGGAGCTATTGGACTTCATGGGACTCGCAGACCGAGCTACTCATAAACCCAATGAGCTATCGGGAGGTGAGAAACAGCGTGTAGCTGTGGCACGTGCACTGGTGAACAACCCTGCCGTCATCCTCGCTGACGAGCCTTCTGGTTCTCTCGACACGAAAAACAAGGAAGAGCTTCACCAACTGTTTTTCGATCTGCGTGACAAGTTCGGACAGACCTTCGTCATTGTGACGCATGATGAAAACCTAGCAGCCATCACAGATCGTACCATCCATTTAAAAGACGGAATTATATGCTCAAACTCGGAGATTACAACACCCTCAGAATCGTTAAGTCTGTAGAATTCGGACTTTATCTCGACGGCGGTGAGGAAGGTGAGATCCTGCTTCCCCAGCGCTATGTGACGAAAGACATGCACATCGGCGATGACATCGAAGTGTTCATCTATCTGGATCAGGAAGAGCGCCCTGTAGCAACCACCGAACATCCATACGCCAAGGTGGGTGAATTTGCGTGTTTGGAGGTGGCATGGGTAAACCAATACGGTGCTTTCCTGAAGTGGGGACTGATGAAAGACCTCTTCTGTCCGTTCCGCGAACAAAAACAGCGAATGACTCAAGGCCAGCACCATATTATATATATTAAGGTGGACGAGGACAGCTATCGATTGATGGCAACAGCAAAGGTGGAGAAACAACTCCGCATCCCAACTGCTGAAGACCTGCCTTCACTCACCCATGGTACAGCTGTAGATGTGCTTGTATGGCAAAAGACCGATCTGGGTTTCAAGGTCATCATCAACAACAAGTTCCAGGGGCAGATCTACGATAATCAGATTTTCCAACCGCTGCATAGTGGAGACCGCTTGACTGCCTATATAGATCATGTACGTCAGGATGGAAAGATTGACCTGACACTCCAGCAGACAGGACGCCAGCACACCCTCGACTTCGCAGAAGTACTGCTACGCTATCTTTATGAGAACGACGGACATTGCAATCTTGGCGACAAATCGCCTGCAGAACTCATCTACGACCGTTTCCAAGTCTCGAAGAAAGCCTACAAAAAAGCCATCGGTGATCTCTATCGCCGACGGCTGATTACTATTTCTGACGAAGGAATAAACCTCGTTTAGAAGATTCGTCCCACTAAGCGGAAACTCAGGACAGGGAACACCTTGATCCTGCTGACTATACTGAGGACATCGTCGAGCTCTTCGCCGACCTTATCTGGTTTCAGCTCTTCACCGTTGACCATGACTTTCGGACTTCCCCAGAACTGTACGCCCAAGTCAAACTGGCAACCTATGCGTTTACGAGGCACAGCACGCCCGAAGCCCAATCCCAGATAAGGACGGAAACCTGACACTCTGATACGGGCATCAATATTTCCATTCTCATCAGGCGCAATGAAATAATCGCCTAAGACGAGTCCTATGGGCTGCAAGTTATTCCTCTCAACAACCTCCTGAGCATCAGGATTCTCCATGGCATTATTCCATGCAGTAACAGGCATGAGACTGCCTTCATGACGATTATGGATGTCAACGACTGTTCCAGTACCCAGATGGAAGCCTGTAGTCAGATGGAAATTGCTGCTGTGAGGGAATGGATAATAGTCTATCAAGAGATGTCCAGCTGTCAGTTTCGGCTTAATATGCATTGACATGGCCTCGGGCATCTCCATGGGTACCTGCTCGTCCTCTGAAAGCACCTCATTCAGTTCTTGGGCATACTTTGCAATGTCTCCGGGTTCCCAATTCTGGATTCTGGAACCTAAATGAAGATTGGAGCGCAACTTGAGAATCGGCCACAAGTTAACACCAGCCCTCAGTCCGAAATAAGGGGTTAAAACAGTAGAGACGTTAATGCCAAGAGCTGTTGTCCCGACACTAACGCCTATACCCAAATGATTGAAAATCAATTGGTCTTCTTCCTGTGCAGAGGCTGGAGTCAGGCTCATACCTAAGAAGGCGAATATGACCAATAGTTTTTTCATCTCTTCGCTTTAGAACTCTGCTGATTTGGGGGTACGTGGGAATGGAATCACGTCACGGATGTTCTGCATACCTGTTACGAACAGGATAAGACGCTCGAAACCAAGACCGAAACCAGCATGAGGACAAGAGCCCCATTTGCGTGTATCGATATACCACCAGAGGTGGGTCTGATCCATCTCACGGCGATTGATCTCGCCCATCAACTTATCATAGCTCTCCTCACGGACACTACCACCAATAATCTCACCTATCTGTGGGAAGAGTACATCGGTACCCTGCATCGTAGGACCAGGAGCAACAGCACCCTTATAACCTACAGAACCGCCATCGGCAGTATCCTCATTCTGCTTCATATAGAACGACTTGAAAGCACGCGGATAGTCGGTCATGATGACAGGCTTCTTAAAGTGCTCCTCGACGAGATAACGCTCATGCTCAGAAGCGAGGTCATCACCCCAGTTGCAGGGGAACTCAAACTTCTTGCCATTCTTGATAGCCTCCTGAAGGATATTGATGCCCTCAGTGTAAGGCAGGCGAACGAAGGTGTCCTTCAAAACGCCTTCCAGACGAGCAATCAAAGTCTTGTCGATCATCTGATTCAGGAAAGCAAGGTCATCCTTGCAGTTGTCAAGTGCCCAACGAACACAGTACTTAATGAAGTCCTCTTCGAGATCCATCAGCTCTTCCTGATCCAGGAAAGCGACCTCGGGCTCAACCATCCAGAACTCTGCCAGGTGACGAGGCGTATTTGAGTTCTCTGCGCGGAATGTAGGACCAAAGGTATAGATAGCACCCAGTGCAGTGGCACCAAGCTCGCCCTCAAGCTGTCCTGATACCGTCAGCGATGTCTGCTCTCCAAAGAAATCATCATCGTAGATAATCTTTCCCTGTTCGTCCTTCTTCAGGTCGTAGAGGTTCTTGGTAGTTACCTGGAACATGTTACCTGCTCCCTCGCAGTCGCTGGCTGTTATCAGCGGTGTGTGGAAGTAGAAGAATCCGTGCTCATGGAAGTAGGTATGTATAGCCATGGCCATGTTGTGACGGATACGCATCACAGCTCCAAAGGTATTGGTACGCAGACGCATGTGGGCATTCTTACGCATCACCTCGAAACTCTGGCCCTTCTTCTGCATAGGATAGGTATTATCGCAGAGACCATAGATCTCAATAGCCGTAGCCTGGATCTCACTGCTCTGGCCTGCGCCCTGGCTCTCTACCAATGTTCCTTCTGCACTGATGCAAGCACCTGTGGTGATCTGCTTCAGCATCTCCTCATCAAACTTACTCGGATCGACTACCACCTGTACGTTCTTAATCGTCGAACCATCATTCAGAGCGATAAAGTCTACGGCTTTTGAGCTGCGATGCGTGCGCACCCAGCCTTTTACACAAACGGCTTTACCGTATTCTGTGCTTTGCAGCACATCGATAATCTTTGTACGTTTCATTTTTATCTTATATTTCTAGGAATACCTAGGACAACCTAGGATGTTTACTCGTAAGCACCCATGCGCAGACGATCTACTTCCTCCTCAGTGAGGTAGCGCCAGTCGCCACGCTTCAGGTTCTTCTTGGTGAGTCCAGCAAACTGCACGCGATCGAGTTTCTGTACACGATAGCCCAGAGCCTCGAAGATACGGCGAACGATACGGTTCTTGCCGCTATGGATCTCAATGCCCACCTGCTTCTTGTCTGTAGGATGAGCATACTGCACATCGTCGGCCTTGATTTCACCATCTTCGAGCTGTATGCCCTCCGTAATCTGCTGCAGGTCGTGAGCAGTTACATTCTTATCGAGGTATACATGATAGATCTTCTTCTTCAGATACTTCGGATGTGTGAGCTTAGAAGCCAGATCACCATCGTTAGTCAGAAGGAGCACACCTGTCGTGTTGCGGTCCAGACGACCTACTGGGTAGATACGCTCTGGACAAGCATTCTTCACAAGATCCATCACCGTCTTACGCTGCTGGGGATCATCGCTGGTAGTCACATAATCCTTGGGCTTGTTCAACAGCACATATACCTTCTTTTCGATGACAACAGGCTGATCGTGGAACTTCACCTCGTCTGTACGAAGCACCTTGGTACCCAGTTCGGTAACGACCTCACCATTCACTGTCACAACACCTGCCTGGATGAACTCATCAGCCTCGCGACGGCTGCAGATACCAGCATTGGCAAGGAACTTATTCAGGCGAAGCGGCTCATTGGGATCGATATTTACCTCCTTATACTCAATACGCTTCTTCATGGAGTACTTGGCATTGGGATCATAGTCGGCAGTACGCTGACGTGGAGCCTTCTTGTAAGGAGCAGCTCCGTAAGGTTTGCCATAGCCACCCTGCTGGGGACGCTGACCATAACCACCCTGCTGAGGACGCTGACCATAGCCGCCACCCTGAGGACGCTGACCATAACCACCTCCCTGAGGACGCTGACCATAGCCGCCACCCTGAGGACGCTGACCATAACCGCCACCCTGAGGACGCTGACCATAGCCGCCACCCTGAGGACGCTGGCCATAACCGCCACCCTGAGGACGCTGACCATAACCACCTCCCTGAGGACGCTGGCCATAGTTTCCACCTGTATTATAATTATTACGTGGACGATAACCGCCATGCTGCTGAGGCGCGCTGCTGCTCTGTAAACCTGCACCAAAACCCTCAGGACGGAAACCTCCCTCGTCATTGTTGCTGCGATAGTTCGGACGCTCATAGGCTGGACGCTGTCCGGTGTGAATACGTGGACGTGGTGAACGTCCTGGACGGAACTCTTTCTGGAAACCGTCTTGTGAAGTCTCTTCCTGCTTCTTCTCGTTGTTCTCGAAATCCATTGTCTTGTCTGTTTTTAATTGTAATTACTTATTTATTTGATGGTATGGTTGGTCAAATACCAGTATATGTAGCTGGCGTAATGGCACGGAGCTCCTCCTTCACCTCTTCACTGACCTCAAGGGTCTCAATGAAGTTACGGATCTTCTCACCCGTCAGCTTCTCATTTGTTCGTGTTAATGCCTTCAGTGTCTCGTAAGGATTAGGATAAGCCTCACGGCGTAGGATGGTCTGGATGGCCTCAGCCACTACAGCCCAAGTGTTTTCAAGATCCTCCTGCAGCTTCTCCTCGTTAAGGATAAGCTTGCGAAGTCCTTTCAGCGTACTCTGGAACGCAATCAAAGCATGCCCCATGGGCACACCGACATTACGGAGTACGGTAGAATCTGTCAGGTCGCGCTGCAGACGGCTGACAGGCAGTTTGGCTGCCAGGAACTGCAGAATAGCATTAGCTATACCGAGGTTACCCTCCGAATTCTCGTAGTCGATAGGATTCACCTTATGTGGCATGGCACTCGATCCTACCTCGCCTGCCTTAATCTTCTGTTTGAAGTAATCCATAGAGATATACATCCAGAAGTCACGATCGAGATCGATGATAATCGTATTGATACGGCGCATGGCGTCAAAGATGGCACCCAGCCAGTCATAGTTGGATATCTGTGTCGTATACTGTTCGCGCTCCAGTCCCAGTTTCTCACTGACGAAACTATTGCCAAATTCACGCCAGTCATACTGGGGATAAGCCACATGATGGGCATTAAAGTTACCCGTCGCCCCTCCGAACTTTGCTGTCACTGGCGTCTCTTTCAGCGAACGCAATTGTTCCTCCAGACGATATACATACACCATAATCTCTTTACCCAAGCGAGTGGGAGAAGCAGGCTGTCCATGCGTCTTTGCCAGCATCGGGATATTCTTCCACTGCTCAGCATAATCGTTCAGTTGCTCTATCAACTCTTCGAGGAGCGGATAATACACCTGCTCAAGGGCCTCTTTAATGGAAAGGGGCACACTGGTATTGTTGATGTCCTGTGAGGTCAGACCGAAATGGATAAACTCCTTATAACCTTCGAAGCCTCCCATTTCATCGAGTTTCTCCTTGATAAAATACTCCACGGCCTTGACATCGTGATTAGTAACCTTCTCGATGTCTTTTACCCGCTGGGCATCAGCGGGAGTAAACGCGCGGTAAATGTCACGGAGTTGGTCGAACAGTGAATGGTTGATCTGTTGTAGTTGAGGCAATGGCAGTTCGCACAATGTGATGAAATATTCTATTTCCACACGTACTCTATACCGGATCAATGCATATTCAGAGAAATACTCTGCTAGCGGTTCTGTCTTACTCCTGTAACGGCCATCAATAGGCGAGATGGCTGTCAGCATACTTAAATCCATGTCTTAAAATAAATAGTCCTAATATCGATAATTATCTTCTTTCCTAAAAACTCTTCTAACTCAAATCCGCAACCTCAACGGCTGCGGAAGAGTCTCTTTTGTGTTGTGGGCGCTGAGGGATTCGAACCCCCGACCCTCTGCTTGTAAGGCAGATGCTCTAAACCAGCTGAGCTAAGCGCCCTTTCATTTGCGTCTGCAAAGGTAAGACAAAAAAATGAAACTGCAAAATTTCAACGAAGAAATTTTGCAGTTTCTATCAAATTAAAGCTGATAAAGCTCGTTAGCCGACATCAATTCAACCTTTTTCTCTGCTAAGATCTTCTCACAAGCATCGAGATCCGACGGGCGAATGATGACATGAGCCACATCTCCATTTGCAAAAGAGTACATATACTCGATGAAAACGCCGTTGTCAGAGAGATGTCTCAACACCACTGCCAGTGAACCACTCGTATTGGGGCACACGAAACCGATTACATCAGTAATCTTCACGGCAAAGTGAGCCTCTTTCAACACCTGATATGCCTTATCAGGATCAGAAACGATACAACGCAGGATGCCGAAGTCACTGTTGTCGGCAATACTCATTGCGGAAAGGTTGATACCTGCTGCTCCAAGGGCATCAGTAACCTCTGTCAGTCTTCCAGACTTGTTCTCAAGGAAAATGGATAGCTGTTTTGTTTTCATATGCTTATAGTTTTTATCACCTTATTATATATTACGTTTGTCAATCACACGTTTAGCCTTGCCTTCGGAACGCTCAATACCCTTAGGCTCCACAAGCTTCACCTTGAAGCCCAGACCGATGACACTGCGAAGTTCTGCTTCGAGTTTTCTCTGCAGGCCTACCATCGTCGACATGTCGTCTGTGAAGTACTCTTCCTTCACCTCAACCTTCAATTCGCTGGTATCAGTGTTGTTCACACGATCCACAGTCAACAGGAAGTGGGGCTCATACTCAGGCAACTTCAGAATCACATCCTCGATCTGTGACGGGAATACATTCACACCACGGATAATCAACATATCATCACAACGGCCCAGGATACGATCCATACGCACCAACGTACGTCCGCAGGCACACTTATCGTAATGCAGAGCTGTCAGATCATGCGTACGATAGCGTAACAGCGGCATACCCTCTTTCGTCAGATGGGTGAAAGTCAGTTCTCCGAATGATCCCTCGGGCAACGGCTCTCCTGTATTGGGATCCAGAATCTCCGGATAGAAATAGTCCTCATTAAGGTGTGTTCCGTTCTGACACTCGCACTCATAACCTACACCAGGACCTGCAATCTCACTCAGACCATAGATATCATAAGCCTTGATGCCAAGCGACTCTTCCAGTTTCACACGCATCTTCTCCGTCCAAGGCTCAGCACCGAAGACACCTACCTTCAACTTGAACTCACTACGTGGCCACTCGCACTCCTTCATCGCTTCGCCCAAGAACATGGCATACGACGGGGTACAGCAGAGGATCGTTGTACCAAAGTCATGCATCAGCGTCATCTGCTTCTGTGTATTTCCTGAAGATATGGGGATAACCGAAGCACCGATATTCGTAGCACCGTCATGAGCACCAAGGCCTCCAGTAAACAGTCCGTAGCCATAAGCCACTTGGAAAATATCCTCTTTGGTAGCGCCGTAAGCTGTGAATGCGCGAGAGATAGCCTCCGACCACATGGCCAAGTCCTTACGTGTATAAAGCACCACCACTGGTTTGCCCGTCGTACCACTGGATGCGTGGATACGTACAATCTGACTCATGGGCACTGCTGCCAGTCCGAAAGGATAGTTATCACGAAGATCCAACTTATTGGTAAACGGCAACTTCACGATATCATCAATACTCTTGATATCGCCAGGTTCCAATCCCATCTCCTGGAACTTCGCCCTGTAGAAGGGGGTGTTATAATACACATAATGCGCCATCTTGACGAGACGCTGGCTCTGGATCTCACGAAGTTGCTCGCGGTCCATGCACTCGATACTTTGATTCCAAATCATTGTCTTTATATTTAGTTGTTTTGTTGATAATCAACATTTCAGCGTACAAAGGTAAGCAAAAAAAATGATTATACAACAGAAAAGGCAAAAAAAATAGGATGTGAATTTTCACATCCTTCTTGTTGTGGGCGCTGAGGGATTCGAACCCCCGACCCTCTGCTTGTAAGGCAGATGCTCTAAACCAGCTGAGCTAAGCGCCCTTAGTTTTTCTAAGCGGGTGCAAAGGTAAGGCTTTCTGACGACATAAGAAAATATTCTGGCAAAAATCTTTCAAATGATAACACTTTTTAACCTTTCAACCCAATAACTGTTCTATATCCCCTTGTGGTAGGATACAGAGAATGGCTTTCCCATCGGGGGTATAATTGACATTTGAACAAGAGAACAGTTCGTTGATAATGCATTCCATCTCCTCATTATTCAGAATCTGACCATAAGGGATAGCAGCACTGCGAGCCAGACTCAATGCCACCTGAGAGTTCAGCGACTCAATGGGATTCTGGGCATCGGTGACCATCTGACGAATCAGTTGCACAGGGTCAAGACCTTCGATACCCGCAGGAACGCCATTGATGGCAAAAGTGTGCCCACCAAGGTCACTCAGATCGAATCCGATGTCAGCCATATCTGCCATCACCTGTTCTAAGACCACTGCATCAGAGGGTGAAAAGGTGACAGTCTCAGGGAACAGCAGTTTCTGGGTATTGGCCGTATGATTATTCAGATCCTTGATATATCGTTCATAACGGATACGGATATCTGCCCGATGCTGATCGATAATCATCAGACCTGACTTTACTGCAGTCATCAGATATTTGCCTTTATACTGATAGTGGGCGGGCGATTTCTCTGAGAGTATCTCCGTAGGCGACTGTGGCTGTGGCGACACTTGCTCTTCATCGAAGAACGATTGCTGTGTGGCTTCGCGCTGGGGTGTCAGTCCTTCGTAAAGCGATTCCCATGCCGGATCCGTGGTATTGGAAACTCGCGTGTTCTTAGAGAATGCGGAACTTCCTGAGGTACCGGCATTCTTAAAGGGATTATAATCCGGGTTATACTGTACACGTGGAGCCACAATATCATCATGACTTGGATCGAATACAGGGATCTCAGGACGTCCCTGAGTATCGAACTCAATGGTAGGAACTTCACAGAATTTCCCAATGGCATCACGCACTGAGGCAGAGAGGATCTGCCAGATAGCCTGTTCGTTCTCAAACTTGATTTCAGTCTTCGTGGGGTGGATATTCACATCAATCTCCGAAGGCTCCACTTCGAAATAGAGGAAATAAGGTATCTGCATGCCTTCAGGAATCAGTCTGTCATAGGCTGAAATCACTGCCTTATGGAAATAGGGATGCTTCATAAAGCGCCCATTCACGAAGAAGTAGTCTTGCCCACTCTTCTTCCTGGCACCTTCGGGCTTACTGACGAAGCCCTTGATCGTACACATGGCAGTCTGCACCTCTACAGGCAACAGATCCTGATGATACTGTTTGCCAAAGACATCGGCAATACGCTGGCGCAGCGTTCCTGGGCGCAGGTTCATCAGTTCCGTTCCATTATGATGCAAGGTAAAGTGAATATCGGGATAGACGAGAACAATCCGTTCGTAGGCTGTCAGGATATTACTCAACTCCGTGACGTTCGTCTTCAGGAATTTCCTTCGTGCAGGTACGTTGAAGAACAGATTCTCCACTTTGAAGTTACTGCCCACAGGACAAGATACAGGCTCCTGAGAGAGCACCTTCGATCCTGCGATCATCAGTTGCGTACCTATCTCATCTTCCTCACGGCGGGTCTGCAGTTCCACTTGCGACACGGCTGCAATAGAGGCCAGCGCCTCGCCACGGAAGCCCATCGTGTGGAGGGCAAAGAGATCAGCGGCCTCTTTGATTTTCGAGGTGGCATGACGCTCGAAAGAGAGACGGGCATCTGTCTCCGACATGCCTTTACCGTCATCAATCACCTGAATAGAAGTCCTACCAGCATCTACCACCAGCACATGGATGGTCTTGGCTCCTGCATCTACAGAATTTTCCACCAGCTCCTTGATAACAGAGGCCGGACGTTGTATCACCTCTCCAGCAGCTATCTGGTTGGCGACACTATCAGGAAGAAGACGGATCAGATCACTCATCAACTAAGACTTTTTTCTTGGGACGCCAGTTAAAGATATCATAACGGTCCAATGGTCTCACATAGTCATACCACACGAAACCTGGCAGACGCTTACGGTCTTGGGGTATCTGATTCAGAGGATACATCGTGCCAGAGGTCTTCGGCGTCCACACCTTCTGCAGCTTACGGTCTTTCAGGAACATACGGAGTTCGCTTGTCTCCTGATAGTTATAGATAATGGGCACGGTATCCCCCTCTTCGAAGTAATAGCCTATCAGCACATTGTCTTTTGCCTGGGTCTCATGGATATTTCCATCCACGAAATAGGCAAACATCTGTTTCGACACCACTTGGTTATAGCAGGCAGTATCACTCCGCAACTGTTGGATAGAGAAACAGTTGTCGATGATATGGGCATGATCTATCAGTGAGTCTTTCATAAACACTTCGATACGATCACCCACCAGCTGCTGGTTATTGTTCCAGACAATGGGATCATGATACATCGTCATACAGGAGTCGAGCGAGTTATATACCAGAGAGTCGCAGACGGCCTGAACATCTTTACGATACGCGCGTACCTTATTATACGCGTGGATCTTCCGATACATGGAGTCTGTATCGATATTGAAGGTGATAATCTTGAAGGTATCGGCATGCATGAAAAGCGAGTCTCCCTGTGAGAAATCAATAGCCACCGCACTGTCTGTCGTCATGGCATACCCCGTATACTCATAATACTCTCCGTAGTTTCCCGTGAGCTTGTTCTTGTTCTGGGAGTCTACATACACCACATGGCGGAAAGCCTGACTGAATCCCTGCTTACTATCGTAATAGACACTGTCGCCTACCATCGTCTTACCGCCATTAGAGAGTACCGAACGATTCATCAGTCTGGCACGGTCATTCTTCGTATCATAGAAACCCTGCTCTGAGTAGATCTTGCTCTTTCCTGATGTGATATGCGACGGACCTACGATATGGGCCATCGACAGACGGGTGTCGTAATAGAGGGTATCGGTGGTAAGGAAGAACTTCGGACTCTTCATCTTCACGTCGTAGTTGAATACCGACATCTTCGTCTTCGTATTGTATTCTCCCCAGTCTGAGGTCAGCTCTGTATTGCCATCAACCATCTTACCGCCTTCAAAGAAATAGGCATTGTCGTAGAGACGGTCAAAGTCGAGACTGTCTGTATAGAGGGTGGTCTTCTTATGTTTGAGCACGACATTGTAACGGGCCCTGGCAATCTGCTCATTACCGTCATAGTAGGCATAGTCGCTCGTCAGCGACATCGTATCGCCCTGATACATCCTCACATGTCCGAAAGCCTCAAACGAATTGCTGGCCTCATAGAAGTAAGCGCTGTCGCAATAGAGTCGCGCTCCCTGATGAGTGAAGTGCACCTTACCATTGAGGATCGTGGCGTCAGGATTCTCATACTGGTCAAAATGCAGCACGTCGGCATGTACGAGATATACGCGGGTATCCTCTACTCTGGCTTTCTTGCGCACAGGTCGTTTCTTCTGCTTCTGTGCAAAAGCAGAGGCCACACCTATCAGGAGGACCGTCACCATCAGATAAGAAAACGACTTACGCAACATCTGTTATTTGTTCCAACCCTCGAATTCAAACTGACAGTTTGCAAATTCGCTGTTCAGTCGAGTATATACATTCTTGATCTTATCAACCACCCACTGATGGACACGCTCTTCACGACGTTTGTTCAGCACGACATCCTTCAATGTCTGGAAGTCTTCCGTCACCGTGGCCTTATGACCATCGATGCGGTTCTTCAGTTTCGCAATCACACAGACGGTCTTTCCGCGCTGGTTGATCATCGTGAATGGCTGTGAGATCTGTCCCACCTTCATAGTATCCACCACTTTTGCTACCTCAGCAGGAAGGTCCTGCATACGGAACTTCGAAGAGGTATGACCAGTCTGCATCATATTCGTCGACATCAGTCCCTTACTGTTCCTGGTGTCTTTATCGTCTGAGAGTATGGGGGCTGCCTCCTCGAAGGTGTACTTCCCTGCACGGAGATCATTGGCGATGGAGTCCAGACGCCCCATGGTCTTCTCGATAGCCTCATCAGAGACAACTGGCTTACGAAGGATATGGCGCACATTCACCTTGTCACCACGTTTCTCAATCAACTGGATAATATGGAATCCGAACTCCGACTCCACGATCTTCGATACTTTCTTTGGATCGGTGAGGTTAAAAGCCACTGTGGCGAAAGCGGGGTCGAGTGTACCACGTCCTGCCAAACCTAACTCTCCACCACGGCGCGCTGTTCCTGGGTCTTCTGAGTAAAGGCGCGCTAGCGTCGAGAACGAAGCCTCACCTTTATTGACACGATCGGTATACTCACGCAACTCATCTTTGATACGATTGAGCTCCTCAGTTTCTATACGTGGAGTCTGCTGGATAATCTGCACCTCCACTTCTGTAGGAACGAAGGGGATGCTGTCCGAAGGCATATCCTTGAAATAGCGGCGCACCTCAGCAGGTGTCACGGAGATATCCTGAACGAGCTTATTCTTCATCTTCTGCACCATCTGACGGTCTTTCATCTCCTCGCGCAGATCATTCCTGATCTGTGAGATGGTCTGATGCTTATACTCCTCCAGACGCTCTCGGGAACCATCCACCATCTCGAGCCAGTAGTTGATCTGCTGCTCCACTTCCTGGGCCACATCGGCATCAGTCACTTCGATACTGTCTATCAGAGCCTGGTGCTTGAAAAGTTTCTGAACGGCGATCTGCTCGGGAATCGTGCAGTCGGGATCACCACTCCACTTCATACCTTCCATAGACGACTGTATGCGCAGCTGCTCTACATCGGATCTGAGAATAGCCTCATCTCCTACCACCCACACCACCTCATCAATCACGGTTCCGATGGAGTCTTTGGGTGTTGCAGCCATCCCCATCAGGGGGATTATCGTCAGCACAGCGGGAATAATCTTCTTTAAAAATCTCATGGATGTTGGTTTATTGTTTTCAATACGGATTCATCGATGGTCACGGGATAACGCTGGCGAAGGGCAGCCACCCACTCTTTCTCCAGCTGATTCTGGTAGTCTTCCACCACTTGATTACGCACATCGGTATAATCATCGGGGTATTTCTTCAGCTTCTTGCCGTAGACGGCATCGATGGGATAGTCTTTGTTGGCTTCATCGGCCTTGCTGGCATTGCTTACCTTGAAGACCATACGGTCTACCGTCGCATTGTCACCTGCCTTGAAGATGCCTTTCTCCACACGGATGCGGATAATAGAATCAGGGTTGAAGGTGGTGCGCAGTGCCTCTGTCCACTGATCGAAGGGCAGATTCTTCACACAGTTCTTCACTGCCTTCACGTCTTTCTTGTCCTTCACGTGGTAGGCGATACCCTTATATCTGGGCTGATCCCAAGCATAGTCTTTCTTATGGGCTTCGAAGTAACGGCTCAAGGCGCCCTCATCGGCAGTGGCCTTATCCCACACCTCACGGCTACTGATCTCATAGAGCAACAAGCCGTCGTGATATTCCTTGAACAGATATTTCATATCGCTGTCGACAGCAGCCAGGGAGTCTGAGCGCAAACGCATGATATCATCAGCCGTCAACTGTCCGTCTGAGGTATTGACCATGTGCTTGATACGCGATGAGGCGATGGCCTCACGGATACCCTGACGCTCCAGCGCTTTCACGAAATCAGCCTTCAGCGAATCGAAGGGTTCCAGCTGCTTACGGTCTTTCATCAGCACGACGTGGTAACCTACGGGCGAGAGGAACGGACGACTCATCTGTCCCTTCTCGAGGGAGTAGGCCACATCTTCAAACTCCTTGAAGGTCTGATTAGGAGCAATCCACGGCAGCAGACCGCCGTCCTCTCCTGAGGCTACGTCGTCAGACAGTTTCTTGGCCAGTTCCTCGAAATTGGCACCAGCCGTCAGTGCCTGATACACGGAGTCGATCCTGGTCTTTACCCGCTGCTGTTCGTCAGGTGTTGCCTGAGTCGACAACTTCAGCAGGATATGGGCAGGTCGCACGAGTCCTCGCGGTCCGATATTGTCCTTGAGGCGCTGATACATACGCTTGGCATCGGCCTCAACATCAGCATCCGTGACAAGTGTAGGGCGCACCTGCTGGTCACGATACATCGCATACTCCTGCTTGAATGAGCTCAGAGTGTCGAGCTTCGCATCGAGCGCTGCTGCCACCTTCAACTTGTAGTTCACGAACAGGTCGACATATTCCTCCACACTTTTCTTGTCGACGACACCAGCGCCGTTGTTCTTGTTAAAGGAATACTCAAACTCAGAGCGAGGTACTGGTACCCCGTTGATGGTCATCACCACTGGATCATTCTGCGCCCAGAGGGTTGCTACAGCCAGCAGCATGCCTGCAAGCAGCTGAATCCTTTTCATTTTAGTCGTTGGGTCTTGAATAGTTCGGTGCCTCACTGGTGATCGTGATATCATGCGGATGACTCTCGTTCACACCAGCGTTGGTAATACGTGTAAACTTGGCGTTGTGGAGCTGTTCGATGGTAGCGGCACCGCAATAGCCCATACCTGAGCGCAGGCCACCCGTCATCTGATAGATCACCTCCTGAACTGTTCCCTTATAGGGCACACGTCCTGCGATACCCTCGGGCACGAGTTTCTTGATCTCCTTGGTGTCACCCTGGAAATAGCGATCCTTCGAACCGTGCTTCTGCTCCATGGCCTCCAGCGATCCCATACCACGGTAGCTCTTGAACTTACGTCCGTTGTAGATGATGGTGTCACCAGGGCTCTCCTCAGTACCTGCCACGAGCGAGCCGATCATTACACAGCTACCTCCAGCAGCGAGGGCCTTCACGATATCACCTGAGTAACGCAGACCGCCATCAGCGATGAGGGGAACACCTGTACCCTTCAGGGCACTGTAAACGTCATAGACAGCACTCAACTGCGGAACACCCACACCGGCTACGACACGGGTGGTACAGATACTACCAGGGCCGATACCTACCTTCACGCAGTCAGCACCGTTCTCCACGAGCATCTTCGCTGCCTCACCAGTAGCCACGTTACCCACCACGATGTCAATCTTCGGGAACGACACCTTAGCCTCTCTCAGCTTCTCGATCACCGACTTCGAGTGACCATGAGCCGTATCGATGACGATAGCATCGGCACCAGCGTCTACCAGTGCCTGCATACGATCGAGCGTATCGGCAGTCACACCGACTCCAGCGGCTACACGCAGACGACCTTTCTCGTCCTTGCAGGCCATGGGCTTATCCTTGGCCTTCGTGATGTCCTTATAGGTAATCAGTCCGATCAGATGATTGTCCTTATCTACTACGGGCAACTTCTCTATCTTGTTCTCCTGCAGAATCTGGGCTGCAGCAGTCAGGTCTGTCTGCTGATGCGTGGTCACGAGGTTTTCCTTCGACATAATCTCCTCCACAGGACGATCCAGGCGACGCTCAAAGCGCAGGTCACGGTTTGTCACGATACCTACGAGATGATTGCCGTCATCGACGACAGGAATACCACCGATATGATACTCCGACATGATGTCGAGGGCCTGAGCCACCGTCGATCCCTGAGGGATGGTGATAGGATCATAGATCATACCATTCTCTGCACGTTTCACAATAGCCACCTGACGGGCCTGATCATCAATCGACATATTCTTGTGGATCACACCGATACCTCCTTCACGGGCAATGGCGATAGCCATCTGCGACTCTGTGACGGTATCCATGGCAGCTGTCACAAACGGGATATTCAATTCGATATTCCGCGAGAAGCGGGTTTTCAACTCTACTGTCTTGGGCAGTACTTCTGAATAAGCAGGAATCAACAGGACATCGTCAAATGTCAAGCCGTCCATTACGATTTTGTCATCACTAAATGAAGCCATATTATTATACCTTATTATATATATTCTATTCTTAGTTTGCCATCTCTGAGATAAACTTGATGCGCACCAGACGGATCTCGTCCTCTGAATACTCATCACCAAGCTCTTCTTCTGCCACACTCAACTTGTCGGTATCCGACTCCGTGAAGTAGTCGTAGATATCATCGACATGGTCTTCGTCCATCACCTCCTCCAGGAAGTAGTCGATGTTCAGCTTCGTACCACTATATACGATGGCTTCCACCTCGTCGAGCAGTTCCTCGAACTCCAGCCCCTGAGCAGTGGCAATATCGTCGAGGGCTATCTGACGGTCTATGCTCTGGATGATCTTCACCTTGAGCATCGACTTCTTGGCCACCGTACGTACACGCATATCTACCTGACGCTCGATACCGTTCTCATCGCAGTATTTCTTGATGAGGTCCACAAACTCCTTGGCATAGGGTTGTTTCACCTTGCCTTCGCCCACGCCTTGGATGTTCTTCAGTTCTTCGAGGGTCACGGGATAATCTGTGGCCATCTGTTCGAGCGACACATCCTGGAAGATGACGTATGGCGGGCGCTGCAGACGCTTCGACACCTTCTTGCGGAGGTCACGCAGCATCGCACTCAGCGCAGGGTCGAGGGCGCTGATGCCTCCCTCATGATCGGCAGCAGACTCATCATCATCGTTGAACTCTGCATCCTTCACGATCATAAACGAAGAAGGATTCTTCAGGAACTTCTTGCCTGCCGAGGTCACCTTCAGCAGTCCGTAGTTCTCCACCTCTTTCTTCAGATAGCCTGCGATGAGGGCCTGACGGATCACGGGGTTCCATATCTTGTCATCATCGTCGGCACCTGCTCCGAAGAGTTCCTGAGTCTCATGGTGATGGGCCAGTATCTCATCGGTCTCCTTTCCTAAGATAAAATCGATGACATAGTCTGAACGGAAATTCTCCTTGATGGCAAGGATGGCGTTGAGCGTAGTCACCAACTGATCCTTGGCCTCGATCTTCGTCTTCGGATGCAGACAGTTGTCGCAGTTGCCGCAATTATCCTTGTCATAGACCTCACCGAAGTAGTGCAACAGCATCTTACGACGGCAGACGGAGGTCTCTGCATAGGCAGCGGTCTCCACGAGCAGCTGACGGCCGATGTCTTGCTCTGCCACAGGTTTGCCTTCCATGAACTTATCGAGTTTCTGCAAATCCTTATTCGAGTAGAAGGCCAGACAGATGCCTTCGCCACCGTCGCGCCCAGCACGACCTGTCTCCTGATAGTAGCCTTCCAGCGACTTGGGGATATCGTAATGGATCACGAAGCGCACATCAGGCTTGTCGATACCCATACCGAAGGCGATGGTAGCCACGATCACGTCGATGTTCTCCATCAGGAAGTCATCTTGTGTCTGGGTACGGGTGGTCGAATCGAGTCCGGCATGATAAGCCGCTGCCTTGATGTCATTTGCTCTGAGGATAGCCGCCAGCTCTTCCACCTTCTTACGCGAGAGACAGTAGATGATGCCGCTCTTGCCTGGGTGCTGCTTGATGAACTTGATGATATCCTTATCCACATCCTTCGTCTTCGGACGTACCTCGTAATAGAGGTTCGGACGATTAAACGAGCTCTTGAACTCCGTGGCATCCACGATACCGAGGTTCTTCTTGATATCCGTACGCACCTTATCTGTAGCCGTGGCCGTGAGTGCGATAATCGGAGCCTCGCCGATCTCATTCACAATCGGACGTATACGACGGTACTCAGGGCGGAAGTCGTGACCCCACTCTGAGATACAGTGGGCCTCATCGATGGCATAGAAGGAGATCTTCACCGACTTCAGGAACTCCACATTGTCCTCCTTTGTCAGCGACTCCGGTGCTACATAGAGCAGCTTCGTACGTCCTGCAGTAACGTCCATCTTCACCTGATCGATCGCGGCCTTGTTCAGCGATGAGTTCAGATAGTGGGCTGTACCTTCGTTTTCACTGAGGTTGGTGATGACGTCCACCTGGTTCTTCATCAGCGCGATAAGCGGTGAGATGACGATGGCCGTACCTTCCATCAGCAGGGAGGGCAGCTGGTAGCACAACGACTTTCCGCCGCCAGTAGGCATGAGCACGAAGGTGTCTTTACCATCCATCAGATTCTGGATGATTTTCTCCTGATCGCCTTTGAATTTGTCGAATCCAAAGTATTTCTTCAGGGCTTCGGTGAGATTCACTTTTTTTGTCATAAAAGATCTAGTTCTTAGGCTTCTAACTTCTGTAAATGGGTTTTATCGAGTTGTTCGCAGACATACTTGTCTGTGACTTCGAATTTCTTTGTTTTCTTGGAGGGCATGTCAAACATAGCGTCCATCATCACACTCTCCACAATCGAGCGCAGTCCACGGGCACCGAGCTTATACTCCACGGCCTTGTCGACGAGCGTATCCAGTGCCTCCTTCGTAAACGTCAGCTCCACACCGTCCATCTCAAAGAGTTTCTTATACTGACGGATGATGGAGTTCTTCGGCTCCGTAAGGATACGCTTCAGTGCCTCACGATCGAGCGGATTCAGATAGGTCAGCACTGGCAGACGGCCGATGATCTCAGGAATGAGTCCGAACGATTTCAAGTCCTGTGGCACCACGTAACGCATCAGGTCGTTCTTGTCGATCTTACGCACGTTCTGCACGGAGTTATAGCCCACCACATGGGTGTTCAGTCTCTGGGCAATCTTACGCTCGATACCATCGAAGGCACCACCGCAGATAAAGAGGATATTCCTGGTGTCTACGTGGATATAGTCCTGATCTGGATGCTTGCGCCCACCCTTGGGAGGTACGTTCACCATCGTTCCTTCGAGCAACTTCAGCAGTCCCTGCTGCACACCCTCGCCACTCACGTCGCGCGTGATGCTAGGATTGTCACCCTTGCGGGCTATCTTATCGATCTCGTCGATGAAGACGATACCGCGCTGGGCTGCCTCCACATTATAGTCTGCCACCTGCAACAGGCGTGAGAGGATGCTCTCCACGTCCTCGCCCACATAGCCGGCTTCGGTGAACACCGTCGCATCGACGATGGTGAAGGGCACATCGAGCAACTTCGCGATGGTGCGCGCCAGCAGGGTCTTACCCGTACCAGTAGAGCCCACCATGATGATATTGCTCTTCTCGATCTCTACACCGTCCTTGTCCTCAGGCTGTTGCAGGCGCTTGTAGTGGTTGTAGACAGCCACCGAGAGATAGCGCTTGGCCTCGTCCTGTCCGATGACGTACTGGTCGAGATATTCTTTGATCTCCTTGGGCTTGGGGACTTTCTTGGTAGTGAATTTGCCACCTCCTTGGGACCGATTGATATCCGACATGTGCTCCTGCACGATGCGGTAGGCCTGCTGTGCACAGTCCTCACAGATATAGCCGTCGATGCCCGTAATCAGCAGCTTGACCTCTTTTTCGCTTCTTCCGCAGAAATTACAAACTTTCTTAGCAGCCATTACTTCTTACGGATAAGCACCTCGTCGATCATACCATAGGCTTTCGCCTCCTCTGCCGTCATCCAGTAGTTACGGTCTGAATCGGCATAGACCTTATCATAGGGGGTATGTGAGTGATCAGAGATGATGGTATACAACTCTTTCTTGAACTTCAGGATCTCCTTGGCCTCGATCTCGATATCTGAAGCCTGACCCTGCACGCCACCAAGCGGCTGGTGGATCATCACACGGCTGTGGGGCAGTGCCGAGCGCTTGCCCTCTGTGCCTGCTACGAGCAGCACGGCTCCCATCGAGGCTGCCATACCTGTACAGATCGTAGCCACGTCGGAGGAGATGAACTGCATGGTGTCATAGATACCGAGACCTGCTGTCACACTACCGCCAGGCGAGTTGATATAGATGGAGATATCCTTGCCCGAGTCCACGGAGTCGAGATAGAGCAACTGTGCCTGCAGCGTGTTGGCGGTATAGTCGTCAATCTGCGTGCCGAGGAAGATGATACGGTCCATCATCAGTCGTGAGAACACGTCCATCTGCGTCACGTTCAGCTGTCGTTCCTCGAGGATATAAGGATTCAAATACTGTGCCTGAGCCTTCATCACGTCGTCGAGCGTCAAGCCATCCATGCCTAAATGCTGAGTAGCATATTTCCTAAAATCGTTTCTATTGTTCATATTCATTTTTTACTTTTCACTTTTCACTTCTCACTACAAAAAGAGAGGTTATCGACCTCCTGCTTCTCGTGTTTGGGACACAAAGATAATCAAAAAAGTCGATAACCTCTCTAAAATAGGGGTTATTTTTTCCTAAAAAAACTTATTTTTCTGACATAAGCTTATTAAACTCCTCTAAAGTGACCTCTTTTTGATTCAATTTGACCACATTTTTGAGGGTTTCTGTCAGTTTCAGATCAATAGCGCGGCTAACGAAGTTGTCGATATTCTCACGCTTCTTCAACTGCTCGGCAGCATAGTTCTCGAGCACGTCATCAGGCACGTTGCTCATACCGTACTGTGCAAACTGTGCACGGATAGCCTCCTTGGCAACCGTCTTCAGGTCGTCGTCTTCCACCTTAATATTATTGGCGGCTACCAACTGCTCCTTGATCAGGTGCCATGCCAGCTCCTTGATGCTTCCCTCGAAGTTATTCTCCACGTAGTCAGCACCCTTATCCTTGTTGTTCTGCAGCATCACGCGCTTCAGAAGTGCCTCGGGGAACTCAAGCTTGCCCACCTTCTCCTCCATGTACTTGCGCACGTCGAGCAGGAACTTAAAGTCACTGTTCTGCTGCAGCTGTGGAGCGATGGTCTCAGCAATCTTCTCACGGAAGGCCTTCTCATCAGTTACAGTACCCTCACCGAACACACGGTCGAAGAGCTTCTGGTCTACTGGTGCGGGCTGGAAGTGGCGGATCTCGGTGATCTGATAGCTGAAGTCGGCAGTCAGGTCCTTCACGTCTTCCTTCTGAACCTTCAGCAGGGCAGCCACCTCTGCGTCGTTATCGGGGTAAGCCTTCTTGGGGTTGAAGGTAATGATATCACCAGGCTTGGCACCGTCGAAGAGCTTCTTCTGGTCCTCGTCCTTGATATAGGCGGGCATCACCATACCACTCTCAGTCACGATACCACCTTCCTTGGTGTTACCACTCTCGTCGAGCTCGCGCAGGTCACCAGTGATGGTGTCGTTGCCGCTGAACACATCAGCCTTCACGAACTCACCAGCCTGTGAGGCGTACATCTGTACCTGATCGTCGATGAGCTTATCCTCCACCTTGATGGTGTAGTAGTCGATTTTGTCGTTGTTGCTGAGTTCAGCCTTGAACTCGGGAGCCACGGCGATGTCGAACACGAAGGTCAGCTCGTCGTCCTTCTCGAAATCCTGGGGCACCTGCTTCTCCTGATTGGGGAGGGGCTCACCCAGCATCTGGATCTTGTTGTCCTGGATGTATCCGTACAGTTTCTCGCCAAGGATTTTGTTGACTTCCTCAACCTTCACTGCCGTGCCATACTGCTTCTTAATCATGCCCATAGGAACCATGCCTGGACGGAATCCGGGCACCTGTGCCTTCTTACGATAATTCTTCAGGGTCTTCTCTACCGCTTCCTGGTAGTCTGCCGGCTCAATGGTCATCGTCAGCAGACCATTGATCTTGTCGGCGCAATCAAATGAAATTTTCATCTTTTATATACTTATTTATAATATGTGATTCGAATTTTTGGGGTGCAAAGGTACTAAAAAGAAGTGAAAAGTGAAAGGTGAAAGGTGAAAAGTTGCTATGCCTTGGCATTTTTTAACTTTTCGCCTCTCACCTTTCACTTTTCACCTTTCACTTCTTTGCTTCCCTCTCCTCTGCCAGTTTCTGGAAATCCTTCTTGCGGAGCTCAAACGACTCAGTGAGGTATTTCTCACGCACAATCTTATTGGCTGCCAGTTCCTCTGGGGTACCCTGGAAGAGGATACGACCCTCAAACAGCAGGTAGGCACGATCAGTGATGGCCAGCGTCTCGTCTACGTTATGGTCAGTAATCAGGATTCCGATATTCAGATACCTCAACTTGTAGACAATCTGCTGGATATCCTCCACAGCGATGGGGTCTACACCTGCGAAAGGCTCGTCGAGCATGATGAACTTCGGCTCGATGGCGAGACAGCGGGCTATCTCGGTTCTACGACGCTCACCACCCGAGAGACGGTCGCCAGTGTTCTTGCGCACCTTCTCCAGACGGAACTCGGCTATCAGTTCCTCAAGCTTATTCAACTGGTAGTCGCGAGGCTTGCCAGTCATCTCCAGCACCGAGAGGATATTGTCCTCTACAGTCATCTTTCGGAACACCGAGGCCTCCTGCGCCAGATAGCCGATACCCGCACGGGCTCGCTTGTAAACAGGGTATTTCGTCACTTCCTCCTCGCCCAGGTAGATATGGCCGCCATTAGGCACCACAAGACCTGTCGTCATATAGAACGAGGTGGTCTTTCCGGCACCGTTAGGTCCCAGCAGTCCCACAATCTCACCCTGCTTCACGTCGAAGCTCACATCATTGACCACCGTGCGCTTTCCGTAGCGCTTCACGAGGCCTTCCGTGCGTAATACTATCTTTTCTTCCATAAATCGACTGCAAAGGTAAGAAAAAGTTAAGAGTTAAGAGTTAAGAATTAAGAAAAAATGTATTATTAAAGCAAATTTTCTTATCTCTTAACTCTTAATTCCTAATTAAATTACTACCTTTGCAGCGAAATTCAAGACTAGAGCATGCAAATAATGAATTGGCTGACCACCTTCGGTCGTTACCTGATGCTGATGGGGCGCACCTTTTCGCGCCCTGAGCGCATGAGGATGTTCCTCAAGCAGTACGTCAAGGAAATGGCGCAGCTCGGTGTCAACTCCATTGGCATCGTCCTGCTCATCTCGTTCTTCATAGGCGCCGTTATCTGCATCCAGATGAAGCTGAATATCCAGAGCCCCTGGATGCCCCGCTGGGTATCGGGCTACACCACGCGTGAGATCATGCTCCTCGAGTTCTCAAGCTCTATCATGTGTCTCATCCTGGCTGGAAAGGTGGGGTCGAACATCGCCTCGGAGATTGGCACGATGCGCGTCACCCAGCAGATTGATGCTCTCGAGATCATGGGCGTCAACTCTGCCTGCTACCTCATCCTCCCGAAGATCATGGGCATGATCAGCATCATGCCGTTCCTCGTGATCTTCTCTTCGGCAATGGGTATCGTGGGCGCCTACGCCACATCGTATATCGGCCATATCATGCCCCCCGACGACCTGACGCTGGGACTGCAACATGCGTTCAATGCCTGGTTCGTGTGGATGAGTATCATCAAGAGCCTCTTCTTCGCCTTCATCATCTCCAGCGTACCAGCCTTCTTCGGCTATACCGTCGAGGGCGGCAGCGTCAACGTGGGCAAGGCTTCTACCGATGCCGTCGTATGCTCCAGTGCCCTCATCCTCTTTAGTGATGTCTTCCTAACACAACTACTGTCATGATTGAAGTAAAGCACCTATATAAGAGTTTCGAGGACAAAGATGTCCTCAAGGATATCAATACCGTCTTCGAGGACGGCAAGACGAATCTGATCATCGGACAGAGTGGCTCAGGCAAGACCGTACTGATGAAAAATCTTGTCGGACTGCTCGACCCTACAAAGGGACAGGTGCTTTACGACGGGCGCGACTTCGTGCAGCTGTCGAAGCACGAAAAGGTGATGATGCGCCGCGAGATGGGTATGATCTTCCAGAGTGCTGCCCTCTTCGACTCGCTCACCGTTCTCGAGAACGTGATGTTCCCCCTCGACATGTTCTCATCGATGACCCTCCGCGAGCGCATCCACAGGGCCAAAGAGTGCCTGGAACGCGTGAATCTAAAGGATGCCGACGAGAAATTCCCTGGCGAAATCTCTGGTGGTATGCAGAAGCGCGTGGCCATCGCACGTGCCATCGCCCTCAACCCCAAATACCTCTTCTGCGACGAACCCAACTCTGGTCTCGACCCTAAGACGTCGCTCGTCATCGACGATCTGCTCCACTCCATCACCCAGGAATACAACATGACCACCATCATCAACACCCACGATATGAACTCGGTGATGGGCATCGGAGAAAACATCATATTTATTTACGAAGGCGAGAAAGCATGGCAGGGCGACAGCAGCATGATCATGGGCTCAGACAACCAGAAGCTCACCGACTTCATTTTCGCCAGCGATCTGCTGAAGAATATGCGCCAGATAGTCATCGAGAACGGCCTACATTTATAAATAAGGTGGAATTTTAGCAAGTTTTTCTAAAAAAACGACATAAAACTTGCCCAATTCGGATTCTTTTCGTATTTTTGCACCAATTTAGAATAAATGTGTAGAAATATGAACCTCAACCGCTGGCTGACGATACTGCTCATGAGCATCTTCTCCACGGTCGCGCTCTTTGCCGACCAGACGGAGGATTTGCGTAAAAAACTGGCCCAAACCAAAGGCCCTGAACGCATCACCATCCTGCAGAATCTCTACGATCTTAGTCTCGAGTTTGACGACCTCGACTACCAGTTGCGCTGCATCAACCAACTCATCGACGAATGCCAGAAGCAAGACGCCACGCATGAGGAAGCCGATGCCAGGGTGCTGAAGATCATACTCTTCTACAACAACGACCTCAACGACTCCATCTACGAGCAGGTACCCCCTACCCTCGAGTTCCTGGCGTCCACACAGAACTGGAAGAACTACTACGAGACGTGGACCGTACTCGTGGAGACCTTTAACTTCGCAGGACAGACCAATACGGGTCTGAAGGAGGTAAACGCCATGTACGAGGACGCCAAGAAGCGCAACGACCGCTACGGCATGGGTATGGCCTACTACGCCATGGGTAACGTCTACGCCAACATGTACAACCACGAGGAGGCTGCCGACTCTTACCAGAAGAGTATCGACCTGCTCATGAAGATAGATCCGCACCCCCTGCAACTTTCCGACATCTTCGCCTATTACGTCGACGTGCTCGAACAGCAGCACAAATACGAGAAGATCAACGAAGTGACTGACACCTGGGGGAAATTCCTCAGCGACTACTACACCAACATCGGTTCCAACACCGAGTCGGAGAACCGCTGGGCCTACTACTATCTGGGCTGCGCCCAGGGTGCGCTGGGTCTCAACGAACTCGACAGAGCCTCACAGATGCTCGACGAGGTGAAGAATCGCTGCACCAGTGAGGAGAGCTACCTCAACCAGCGATGGCTCTACTACCGTGGCGAGCTCTGTAAGAAACAGGGCTTCTTCGAGGAGGCACTCGCCCTCAACGACCGCCGCATGCGACTCTTGGAAGATACCAGCGACAAGTCGGAGCTCATCCGCGTCAGGAAACAGCGCGCAGAGATCTTTGAGGGACTGGGGCGCTTCAAGGAAGCTGCTCACATGTACAATGAGATGTACATCATCAACGACTCGATCAATGCCCACGACACGAAGCGACAGCTGACGGAGATGAATACCCTCTTCCACGTCGACGAACTGAAGATGCAGCAGGCAGAGGAGAAAGCACGCCTCCAGATGGAGCAGGCACGCCAGCAGCTGATCAGCTTCATCATCATCGCCTCGATCATCGTCATCGCACTCGTCATCTTCATCTACATCCGCATGCGCTCTGCCAAGCGACTGAAGATAGCCCACGAGAAGCTGGAGGATGCCCATGAGAAACTGGAGGAGACCCACAGCAAACTGGAAACAACCCACCAGGAACTGCTGACGGCCTACGACCAGCTCGAAGAGACCACCATCGCCAAGGAGCGTATCGAGAGCGACCTCCGTATCGCCCGCGACATCCAGTCGTCGATGGTGCCACACACCTTCCCCGATCGCGAAGACCTCGACCTCTACGCCTCGATGACCCCCGCCAAGGAGGTAGGTGGCGACCTCTATGGCTACCACCTCATCGACGACCAGCTCTACTTCTGTCTCGGCGACGTATCAGGCAAGGGTGTGCCTGCCTCACTCTTCATGGCACAGGCCACGCGACTCTTCCGCACACTCGCTGCACAGAAGATGATGCCCGCAGAGATTGCCACACGCATCAACGACGCACTCTCGGGCGAGGACAACGAGCTGATGATGTTCGTCACGATGTTCCTCGGACTCGTCGACCTCAAGACGGGCCACCTCAACTTCTGCAACGCAGGACATAACCCGCCCGTATTCGGCTCCGAGTTCATCGATATGCTGCCCAACGCCCCCATCGGCATGTGGCCAGGACTGGAGTACGAAGGCGAGGAGATAGCAGATATTTCCAACAAACCATTCTTCGTCTACACCGACGGTCTCAACGAGGCGGAGAACCGCCAGCAGGAGCAGTTCACTGATGAGCGTCTGCTCGAGATCATGGCCAACACCCCCTTCGAGAGCTCCGAGAAGACCGTGGAGATGCTCAAGGCCGAAGTAGAGAAGCATCGCGACGGCGCAGAGCCTAACGACGACCTCACTATGCTCTGCCTGATGGTGAAGAAGTGAAAGGTGAAAGGTGAAAAGTGAAAAAAGAAAAGATCCAATAACACAAAACAGCGTATGAAAAAGGAGATTAAAATCAAAAACGAGGTAGGAGAGCTGGAACGCGTCAACCAGTTCGTCGAAGAAATCGGCGAAGAGCTGGGCCTCGACATGGAACTCCAGATGAATCTGAACCTAGTGATGGAGGAGATGGTCTCGAATGTCATCTTCTACGCCTATCCCGAAGGGAAGAAAGAGGAAATCGAGCTCGTGGCCGAGAGCGATGGAAAAGAGCTGACCTTCGTACTGAGCGACAAGGGCAAGGAATTCGACCCCACGATGAAGGAGGATGCCAACCCCGACATCAACCCCATGGAGCGCGACATCGGCGGCATGGGCATCTACATCGTCAAGAACATCATGAACCAGGTGACCTACCAGCGACTAGAGGGTAAGAACCTGCTGACGATGAAGAAAGAAATCTGAAGAATTAAACATTAAACATTTTAGATATTAAACTTATAAAATTATACGATTATGACACAGATTATTAAAGAAGGTGGCAAGACCATCATTAAGACAGGAGCACGTATCGACACTATGAACGCAAATCAGTTTGAGGCTGACATCCAGCCTGCACTCAAAGACGGTGGTGTAGACCTCGAAATGGACTGCACAGACCTCGTCTACATGGCCAGCTCCGGCCTCCGCATCATCCAGAAGACCATGCGCACAGTCATGCAGCTCAAGGGACAGTTCAAGATCGTCAACGTCAGCCCCGAAATCTACAAGGTGCTGGCCATGACTGGCTTTACGAAATTCATGAAGGTAGAACAGAAAAAAGACTAATCGACTATGATTATCCTGGTTATCATCCTGATCCTCTTCATCGCAGGTCTCGGCATCGCCCTCTACATGCAGTTGAAGGCCGCCAAGAACCACCAAGAGGAGGAAGATCAGCTGCTGAAAGACTACCAGACGCGCGTCAACGAGCTCGAGAAGCTCCTCAAGGACTACCGCGACCTGGAGCAGAATTTCGACAGCGTAGGACAGGGCTATGAGCAGGCCCTCCTCGCCTTCGACAAGATGGAAGAGGAGCGCCAGACCATGACCAACGTGAAGGAAAAGCTCGAGACACAGGTCAACGACCTCATGGGCGCCAAGTCACGCCTCGAGCAGGCCATGATGCAGAAGAAAGACCTCATCCAGCAGTCGGCAGAGGCTATCAAGGCCAAGCTCGACTACGCCATGCCTGGGGCACAGCAGATTGCACAGCAGGCCAACAACATCCTCAACGTCAACGACGTAGAGATGGAGACAGCCATCGAGGCCGATGACAACTGCCAGGTCACTGAGATCATCCAGCAGGCCATTCTTGAGACTGGCATCGACAAGGTAGACTACTTCCAGTTCAAGAGCCAGATCTCTGAGGAGGCACAGTACATGATGCTCTTCACCAACAAGGCCATGGCCACTCGCGTACTCGTCAACCTGCTCGACAACGCGATGAAGTTCACCACCAGTGGAACCGTCAACCTCATCACCAAGAGCGACGGCAACACCGTGGATTTCACCGTCGAAGACATGGGTACAGGCATCCCTGCCGAAGATGCAGAGAAGATCTTCGAACCGTTTACGAAGCTCAACAGCTACTTCGACGGCGCAGGCTGCGGCCTCACCGTTGCGCGCTCGATAGCCCGCCGCCTCAACGGTGACGTGAAGCTCGACACCCTCTGCGCCCTCGGCTCACGCTTCATCTTCACCCTCCCCGTCTGACCTCACACGAGGCTCTTCCCAAAAATCAAGAGCCTCTTATCCGCCTATAAGAGCCACTTGCCACCCCGCAAATGGCTCTTCTTTTTTCGTCCTCCCATTTCCTGCGATTATGCGATTCGCATTATGCAAATTGAATAATTGTTCAAAAAGACAATACGACACGAGCATACAATTATCTAACCATTCGTCCTATCTTAAATTATATATATTATTATTATATTATAATATAATAATAATATGTATAATTATTAATAAAAGTAATTATTACTAAATGGTAATCTTTTTGTTCCTTCGTGTCGTATTGTCTTTTTGACAACCTTTGTCCCCGATAATACGAAAAAAGCACCAATTTGGTTAAATTTTCTTTGGATTATTTGGATAATTACCAAAAGAATATTATCTTTGCGGTGCAAATGTCTAATCTTAAAGAGCAATAGCTATGACAGACCAAGAATTTGCAAAAAAACAGTATGAACAGCTCAAGCGGTATGCGGAGTATGTTTGGCACCATGTCCCTGACAGCCCGGAGAAGGACAGTATCATTGAGGAGATCCTTATTGGTATGAGTGAGGCAAAAAAAGGTATAACGAAATAAAAGATAAGCAATGAAACAGGTAAACGAGTTAATTCAGGATTCTCGGATTCGAGAGCACTTCGAAAGATTCCAGAAGGCTGAGACGGTTAAAGAGCGCCAAGCTATCAGTGACGACTACAAACGCTGGTTCAATAGTTTGTCAGAGGAAGAGCAAAAGGCAGAGACGGCTCTCCAAATTGAAAACGCTCGCTTGGTATTAGAAGGGGTTAAGGCCAACAATGAGGAACTAGACGCCCGAGGCCAACGCCTATCCTCCATTATTCTAATCTAAAGCACGATGCCACCCTACCGCATTGTTTTGAGAGCAATGCGGTAATTTTTGCCCAATCTGATCCTCTCGCCCAAAATAATATTATTATTTTGCATCAAATACACTTGTTATTCCAAAAATATTTCGTAACTTTGCGGCGGAAAAGATAGAAAGGAAAATTAATATGGAAGCAACTGTTTTAAACGAAGCTCAACTTGAATTGCTAAAAATGATGTCCGTATTCAATACGCCCGAGTCAGTTAGTGATCTGAAACAAGCTATATCGGACTATTTTGCAAAGAAAACAGAAAGTGAAATCGACAAATTATGGGCTGACGGAACCCTTACAGAAGAGAAAGTAGAAAGTTTCCGTTCGCTCCATGAGCGCACACCCTATCAGAAATAAGTGGAATGGAGAATGTTGTCATTGACACGAATTGTCTGATTATGGCTGTCTCTTCAAGAAGCAACTACCAAATATCGACGAGTTCTTGAAGGAATTAGAATTGCAGCATTCAGAACAACAAAATTAACAACAAAAAAACGATAACCATTATGAGAAGAACTTTACTCGACAAACTAAATATACTAAAAATGCGTCAGGCGCTCGTGCTTATCACCCTGCTCCTCCTGCCCAGCGCAGCGTGGGGACAAGCAGGGACATATGGCATTTCCATCGCAGGCACTGCATTGACAAGCGAAAACTATGACCCAACGACAGGAGCTGTGAATAACATGGAAGGGGTTACGTTTGACTTTCAAAATAGCATCCTGACATTGGAGAATGTCACTATTGAATCCGATTCACCCGCTATAGAGAGCAGTCTTGAAAGCCTGACAATAAACATTATAGGAAACAACAACCTTTCATCATCATCTTCCAATGCTATTCAGTCAGACAAGGCAAATGCGACACTAAGAATTTCCAGAGATGGCTCATCAAGTACCCTAATGCTTGTTCCTTCAAGTTCTTCTTATGCAATTACTGGTTTTAATACATCGCTTGACGGAGTTAATGCATATTCCACAGACACTTACAGTTCCATTAGTAGTACAAATGGCAATTTAGGAGATAATGGTAAAGCAGTCCTTATTTGTAGTGGAACTCCTTATGGCTTTTATGTTGGAGGGACAATTGTAACAAGTGAAAATAAAGGCACTGTATTAGGCAGCGGTGTAGATTTTATACCAGGAAATGAATCAACTGCAACTTTGAAATTAAGCAATAATGCAACAATCCCAGGTGACATTGAATGGGATTTGACTAAGGACTTAACTATTGAAGTATATGCAGGGAACACTATTCAAGGTTGCATCTATACCTTTAGGAATACTCCCAAATTATATTTCACATATCCTAGTGGATCTACAGACTCCAATATTACCATTGGAAATAGTGAAGGTGATAATAGTGCCATCGAAGGATTCTCAGGTATCATCTTCCCTGAGGACAACAAGCTCAAGTTCGACGAAAACCTAATTTATGTTGAGCAGAGCCTCAGAGATAATGAGAATAATCAGAAGTCCAAATTAGCACATATTTCCTACCATTATGGTCTTTCCATATATAAAGGAAATAATATTCTTATGGATTTCTCCGCCAACAAATCGTCTTTCTCCAGTAATGACGGTATAGATGGATTTAGCTCTGGATCTATCAGTTTTGATAATTCCGAGAGAAAGCTGATCCTTACTGGTGTCACCATCGCAGATGGTATTATCCTTTGGGACCATATAGGCGATTCAGAAACGCTAAAAATTGCCCTTAGTGGAAATAGCACAATTACATGTGAAACTCCAATGACAATTACACAGGAAGGTGGACCACAAGTCACGACCCAAATTAAGGCTCCCATTATATCGAGAGCTGAAGTGAACTATTGGACAGTTTATCCTACTCCATCAGAACGCGAAAATCAGCCTTACCTTCAATTCACATCCGCAGATCAGAACGAGCGTTCCTTAATATTAAGTAAGAAGGATGTTGATAATTGTATTCAAGGATTTAAATATATTGATAATTCTGTGGTAGACGGTTCGGTCACCCATACGAAAACGACAGATAATATAGATGGCGGTCATGCTTATATGCTTATCACTTCAGAAAGTTATATGTCGCTTAACAATATCTTGGTTCATGGAATAGAAGGTTTTCCCACAGGCTACAAAGCGAACGTAACAGGAGAAACAAACCAGAAAAATGAACCTCTTATCTCTTATGATTCTGAGGAAAACACCCTAACGCTGAATGGAGTTAATTTAACCACAACAAGCGACTTCATCTTTAGCAATCTTTCTGATTTGAAGATTAATCTCGTCGGAGACAACACTATTTCCGTAGCTAATAATGGGTACGTTGCTTTTAAAGGAAATAAGTCGAATGCAAAAATAACTTTCAACACCAGCACTACCAATCCAGGAAATTTGGCAATTACCGTTCCTGAAGCAAACTTATTTAGTTCCATCACAGATTCATATCAAGAAGGATTAAGCCATACTTACAAAGATGGGGTATATACAATTAGCGCAACCAGCTATGGCCTTACCGTTGCTGGCGTGGAAGTAACAAGCTTAAATTGCGAGGATATTCTGGATGGCGAGAATAAAGGTAAGGTCTCTTTCACACCAGCCACTATAAGTTTAGACAGTCAAACACCTAGTACTCCTGCCACGCTGACACTGAATGGCGCTAAGATTACAGGCACTGTTTTTTGGACCAACTCTGCCCCTCTGACTATAGCAATTAATGGAACGAACAGTATTACAACAACTGGCGCCTACGCTATTGAGGGAAATAATCAAGATAATACCACTCTCACAATTGCCAAAGTCTCAGAAACCGGAAAATGCAAACTGATTCTTTCGGGAAGTACTGGTGGATCCATCAGTGGATTTAAAAATAGTAGTGATACCTACGCAGGCAGTGGACTTGTTTATTATGAAGATCAGGCAGAACACACTGCTACCATCTTATCTACATTAAGTGGTTCTGGAACTTCTACAGATCCGTATCTTATTGAGACACCCGAGGATTTGAAAGACTTTTCATTCTTCGTAAATAAGCAAATAATCACCAAT
>JAEEGJ010005030.1_pt1 | contig 42725 bp, 35 predicted proteins | sample 8958761 | NCBI WGS metagenome assembly JAEEGJ01 (sample SAMN16246546, study PRJNA631951) | gut metagenome | biome: gut microbiome; feature: rumen; material: RS-attached | host: Bos | place: Iran: Karaj | collected 2018-10
AGTGTTACTTGATCTATGAAAAGCATCTCTTAAGACGCTATGCTGAATACTTCGTTGCATGTTCTCCTGAAGCAGGCAAGTGGCTCTTCGGAGATAAGATCTGCAATAGTGAAAAATACCTTCTCCTCAAAAATTCGATCGATTCTTCAGCATATTCTTATGATGAAGAAACAAGAAATGCAGTAAGGAAGGAATTAGGCCTTGAGGGCAGGAAAGTGATCATTCATGTCGGCCAGTTCCGTACCCAGAAGAATCACGGCAAAGTCATTGATGTATTTGATGAGCTTCATAAGCGAGATGATTCATTTGCGCTCGTTCTGGTTGGTACCGGTGAAGAACAGGATAATATCAAGTCTAAAGTGAAAGAACTTGGACTTAAAGAAGATGTTCTTTTCCTGGGTAACAGAAATGATATACCTAAGCTTTTGATGTCAGCTGACGTTTTCCTGTTCCCGTCACTTTACGAAGGACTCGGAATTGCTTTGCTTGAAGCCCAGGCTGCAGATCTGATTTGCGTTGTATCCGATACTATCCCTGAGCTTGCTGTATTAACAGAAAAGGTAAGATCCGTAAATCTTACAGAGAGTGCTTCTGTCTGGGGTGACATTGTCGAAGAAATGATGGGAAAATACACGGTTAGAAGAGACAGAAGTGAGCTCTTTACCGAAAAAGGTTATGATATTAATGCGCAGATAAAAGTGTTAGAGAGTTTTTATATGAAGGCGGCAGGATATGAGCGATAAGATTGATTTTATAGTTGAGTGGGTCAACGGCAACGATCCTGAATGGCAGAAAGAAAAAGCCAAATATATCGGAAATGAGACTTCCAAGGATAATACAGGCGCCCAAAGATACCGTGACTGGGATCTTATGCGCTACTGGTTCCGTGGTGTCGAGAAATATGCTCCGTGGGTAAACAAAGTTTATTTTGTTACCTGCGGCCAGAGGCTTGATTGGCTTAATGAAAAATGTGAAAAGCTCGTTCTGATCGATCACAAGGATTATATGCCGAAGGAAGCTTTGCCGACTTTTAATTCCAGCGCGATCGAAGTCGGCCTTCATAAGATCCCGGGCCTTAGTGAACAGTTTGTTTTGTTTAATGATGACTGTTTCCCGACAGCTCCAATGACACCGGAAGACTTTTTCGTAGACGGTATGCCTTGTGATTATGCGGCGCTTGATGTGCTTACACCGTCTAATGATTTTGAATATCTCAGAATGAATAACGTTTATGTGATCAATAAGTTTTTCTCCAAGAGTAAAGTCTTATCTGAGAACAGGTCTAAATGGTTCAGTTTAAAAGACCCTAAATCCTTATATAGGACTCTGGCTCTGAGAAAGCCCTGGACCACTTTTTCAGGGTTCCGTGATTATCACGTTCCGCTTTCATTTACAAAGCAGAATTATGAGACAGTCTGGGCAAAGGTTCCTGATCTGATGTATAACACGCAGATGCACAGATTCAGATCAAAAGACGATGTCTCTTCATGGCTTGTAAGATACTGGCGTCTTTGTGAAGGTAAGTTCTATGTGAAGAAGCCGAACCGATTCGGTTATACGTTCATCGAGAACGATGATATCGACGGTGTAATAAGCCAGCTCGAAAACCATAAGAAAAAGATCCTTTGTATCAACGATGAATACAAGGGGACTGAATTTGAGAAAACCAAGAAAAGATTGATCGAGAGTTTCGAAAGGATTCTTCCTGAAAAATCTTCTTTCGAGATCTGATCAGAGGTGAGAAATGAGTACGGCAGTAAGTGTTGTTACGGTTTGTTATAACGCGGATAAGACGATCTCCAATACTATAAAGTCAGTATTGGAACAGAACTTTTCTGATTACGAATACATCATCGTAGATGGTGCTTCGAAGGACAATACGCTTAATATCGTTGAAGGATTCAGATCCGGATTTGAAGATAAAGGCATAAGCTTCAAAGTCGTTTCCGAGAAGGATAACGGTATCTATGATGCAATGAATAAAGGCGCCAAGCTCTGCTCGGGTGAATGGATACTTTTCCTTAATGCAGATGATTCTTTTGCTGATCCGGATGTATTGAAAGATCTGTTCACAGGGAAAGATTATGAGGGCTATGACATAGTCTATGGCGACAGCTACAGAGTTAAAGGAGATACCAGAAAACTTGATCTCGCCGACAGAGATATCAGTATTTTGACGGACTATAAATTCTTCTGTCACCAGGCGACATTTACCAGAAAGAAGGTATTTGACGATATATCCTTTGATACTCAGTTTAAGATCGGTGCAGACTACGATTTTTTCCTTCAGGCATATCTTAAGAAATACACATTCCATTATGAGAACAGGGTGGTATGTGTCTATTCTGTTGAAGGAACATCCAATAAAGACTATTACAAAACAATAGTCGATTCTTATAATGTCAAAGTTAAGAACGGCTTGAAAAGAAAGAGCTGGACGAATAATGTCAAAGCATATATCTGGTATTTGAAGCATAAGTTCAGAAAAGAATGGTAAGCGATGAGAAGAAAGAACTTTATTGAATTTATATGCTTGATGCTGTTTTTCCTGATCTTGTTTACACCAAGGTCTTTTGAGAAACTGCCGTTGACTTCTGCGATCTATAATAAGATGTTTCCCGTGCACTGTCTCGTGCTTCTTGTTGCGATTGTTCTTTCTGCCACCGTAGGATTCAGAAACCTGAAGAATCTGATCGTTCCGGGTGCAGCCGTCTTCATTTTATTGAGCCTTATGATCTGTTTCCTTCATGGCGGAGATTATAAGCTGTTTTTCCGTGCAACAGTGCATTTGCTGGCAGTGCTGATCCTGGTCTCATATGAGTTTTACAGGAAAGATAATTGCTTTTTGGAAGCTTGTGCCTGGTACTTTACGGTCATACTTGTGATCAACCTGTTTTTCCTTATCATAAAACCTGATGGATTAGCGACGTTCGCAACCTATTCCAAGGATAATGCTTACAGACAGATCGACAGGCTTAACTTTATCGAAGTTGATAACCGGTTATCGCTTCCTGTCCTGATATCTATCGCTACGGCATATATGCTGCCGGATAAGAGAATAAATAAGGTCTTGCGGATAGTAGCACTCATTGTAGGCGGAGCAACCAATATCCTTACGATGTCGGGTACCGGACTTGGAAGCTTTTTTGTAATGATGATCTATGTCCTGACGATCCACAATTCAAAGATAAGGTCGAAGATCGTAAATATGAAGACCATTTTGGCCGCATATTTTGTCTGCATGCTTCTCATTGTTTATGCCGGCATGATACCGCCTTTGGCAGCACTCATCCAGAATGTGCTCCATAAAGACCTGACCTTTTCGGGAAGGACCGAGATTTGGCAGTTGTGTATAGAGATGATCTCCAAGCACCCCATTATCGGCTATGGCAATTTTGAATCAGGATGGATCATTACCTGGCACGGCATTGACCGGAATGCCCATAATCTGTTCTTTGATATTTTGATCCAGGGTGGCATTGTGATGCTCGGCGGGTATCTTGTAATGCTTTTTACGGTATTTAAGACTGCTATTGATCATAAAGATAAGAGATCCGGTCTGCTGTTGATCTTGTATTTCACATTGTTTGTTGTATTGCTTTGTGAATCATTCCTTGATAACTGTTATGTATTCCTTGCGTTCTCTCTTGCTATTGCGGGATACTTCAAGCAATCAGAAAGATATGCACTGTTAAAACGGATAAAGGCAATTGCTTTACCTGAGAAATAGATAGAAGGGAAGATGAGATGGACAAGTTCTTTACTAACAACAAGTCCAAGATCGTAGATTCGGACCGTGTCCTTTATACTGCATCGCCTTTTGCGAGGAGCTCTCTTTTCCATCTCCAGGAAATTGGCCGCCTGGAAGCTTTAAAGCCGCACGTATCTTCGAGATCTGATCTCCAGTCTTATCTGTTCATAATCGTCGAAAAAGGGTCCGGCATGTTGAAATATAACGGCAGGGAATATGAGCTGACTAAAGGCTCCTGCGTATTTATTGACTGCCGTAAGCCATATTCCCATCAGCCTGATCCGGATGATCTCTGGACTTTGTCTTGGTGCCATTTCTATGGTCCTACTGTAGCATCCATCTATAACAAATATTGCGAGAGAGGCGGAAGACCTTCTTTCGAGCCTTCTGATACCAGGCCTTTTGCAGATGTCTTAGGCGACCTGATATGCCTCTCGAAAAGCTCAGAGCATATGAGAGACATGCTTATAAACGAGAAGCTCTCAACGCTTCTAAGGCTGATAATGGCTGAGTCCTGGCATCCGGAAGACAAGGCGCTTCCCGTAAAGAAGGCAAGCGTTCTTGAAGTTAAGACTTATCTTGATGAGAATTATGAATCGAAAATATCGTTAGACAGCCTTTGTGCGAAGTTCTTCATTTCGAAGCATTACCTTACACATTCATTCAAAGAGCAGTTCGGGATGACGATCACTTCCTATCTCTTATCGGTCAGGATCACGCATGCAAAGCAGTTATTAAGATTTACGAATAAGAGCGTCGAAGTGATCGGATATGAAGTCGGTATCGGCGCACCCCATTACTTTTCACGGGTTTTCAAAGAGGTCGAGGGAGTATCTCCTACAATTTACCGGGAACAATGGTAACAAAAAAGCTATATAATGTAAGCGAACTGCAAAAAGGTGAATTCGTAGAGCGGTTCGCTTATTTTATTATGGTCAAGTATTTGAACCATTTAGTGCTAATGATTATTAATTTGAAGGAGATTTATACATGAAAAAGGCATTGATCACAGGTATCACAGGCCAGGACGGTTCTTACCTCGCAGAGTTCCTTCTGGAAAAGGGCTATGAAGTTCACGGCATTACAAGAAGAGCAAGTATTGCAAATACAGGACGTATCGAGCATATCTTAGATAAGATCAAGCTCCACGACGGAGACCTTACTGATTCAACTTCACTTATCCGCATAATTAAGGAAGTTATGCCTGATGAGATCTATAACTTAGCTGCACAGAGCCACGTTCAGGTCAGCTTCGACGTTCCTGAATATTCCGGCGACGTTGATGCCATCGGCGTTTTAAGACTTCTCGAAGCTATGCGAATGTTAGGTTTAGAGAAGACCTGCAAGATCTATCAGGCTTCCACATCTGAGCTCTTCGGCAAGGTAGAAGAAGTTCCCCAGAGAGAAACAACACCTTTCCATCCTTACAGCCCTTATGCAGTTGCAAAGCAGTACGGCTTCTGGATGATCAAAGAATATAGAGAAGCATACGGCATGTTTGCAGTTAACGGCATTCTCTTTAACCACGAGTCCGAAAGAAGAGGCGAGAACTTCGTTACAAGAAAGATCACACTCGCTGCAGGAAGGATCGCTGAAGGACTTCAGGATCACCTGGAATTAGGCAACATGGATTCACTCCGTGACTGGGGTTATGCAAAAGATTATGTTGAGTGCATGTGGCTCATCATGCAGCAAGAGACACCTGACGATTTCGTTATCGCAACAGGCGAGCAGCACACTGTAAGAGATTTCACGGAAAAGGCCTTCAAGGCTAACGGAATTGAGATCCGCTGGGAAGGCACAGGCGTTGACGAAAAGGGTTATGACGTAAAGACCGGCAAGATGCTTGTTTGCGTAAATCCTGCATGGTTCAGACCTACAGACGTTGATAACCTCTGGGGTGATCCTACAAAGGCTAAGACAGTCTTAGGCTGGAATCCTCAGAAGACAACATATGAAGAGCTTATCGAGATCATGGCAAAGCATGACAGGATGCTCGCTAAGCAGCAGAAAGCAATGAAAGAGGCGCTCTGATATGATGGATAAAAATGCAAAGATCTATGTAGCCGGCCACAAGGGAATGGTAGGCTCAGCAATTGTTAGAGAATTAGAGCGTCAGGGATATCACAACCTCGTTTTGAGAACACATAAGGAACTTGACCTCACAAGACAGGACCAGGTTGAAAAGTTTTTCGAAGAAGAAAAGCCTGAATATGTATTCCTCGCAGCTGCTAAAGTTGGCGGCATCATGGGAAATGCCAAAGCCAAGGCTGACTTCATGTACGATAACATGATCCTTGAAATGAACGTTATCCACAGCGCGTGGAAGAACGGATGCAAGAAGTTAGAGTTCTTAGGAAGCTCCTGCATTTACCCCAGAATGGCTCCCCAGCCTATGCCTGAGTCATGCCTATTGACTTCTTCACTTGAGCAGACAAATGAAGCATATGCGCTTGCAAAGATCTCAGGACTTAAATACTGCGAATATTTAAACGGCCAGTACGGCACAGACTATATTTCCGTAATGCCTACAAATCTTTACGGACCCAACGACAATTACCATCCGGAGCACAGCCATGTTCTTCCGGCATTGATCAGCCGTTTCCACGAGGCAAAGGTTGAGGGCAAGGAATCAGTAACATGCTGGGGTGACGGTTCACCGTTAAGAGAATTCCTTTATGTAGATGACCTCGCAAACCTCTGCGTATTCCTCATGAATAACTACAGCGGTGACGAGACTGTAAATGCCGGCACAGGCAAGGAACTTACTATCAAGGCACTTACTGAGCTCGTTGCAAAGGTCGTAGGTTACGAAGGAAAGATCGAGTGGGATACCACTAAGCCCAACGGCACACCGAGAAAGCTTTTGGACGTTTCCAAGGCAACAAAGCTCGGCTGGACATATAAGACAGAATTAGAAGACGGAATCAGACTCGCATATAAGGACTTTTTAGAAAACCCGATGAGGGCAGAAAGGTAATTTATGAACATAATCCTTCTATCAGGCGGATCAGGTAAAAGGCTCTGGCCTTTATCGAACGACATCCGTTCAAAGCAGTTCATCAAGATATTCAAAAAAGAGAACGGCGAACTCGAATCAATGGTCCAGAGGATCTACGGCCAGATTAAGGCGGTCGATCCTGATGCCGTTGTAACTGTTGCCACATCCAAATCACAGGTATCCGCTATCCATAACCAGATCGGCCTTGATATCGGAGTATCAGTTGAGCCTTGCAGAAGAGATACTTTCGCTGCTATTGCGCTTGCAACTGCATATCTTAACTGCGTAATGAATGTCCCGAGAGATGAAGCGGTAGTTGTATGCCCGGTAGATCCTTATGTTGAGGATTCGTATTTCGAGTGCGTAAACAGACTCTATGAAGCAGCTTCAAAGGGTGAGAAGAATCTTACTCTCATGGGCATCGAGCCGACTTATCCTTCTGAGAAGTACGGCTACATCAAGCCCAAGAAGAACGATGACGGTACTGACGGATGGGGCTTTACTGAAAAGCCTACAGCAGAGAAAGCTCAGGAATATATTGACGGCGGCGCTCTCTGGAACGGCGGCGTATTCGCTTATAAGCTCTCTTACGTTCTTGATAAGAGTAAGGAGCTTTTGGGCACCGATAACTACGACGAACTCTTTTCGAACTATGCGAACTTAAAGAAGATCTCATTCGACTACGCTGTAGTTGAGGCTGAGACTTCAATTGACGTTCTGCGTTACAACGGCGAGTGGAAGGACCTTGGTACATGGAACACTCTGACTGAGGCCATGACTGATCCGATCATCGGTGACGGCGCTCTTAACGAAAAGTGCTCCAACGTTAACATCATTAATGAGCTTGGTATTCCGATCATCGGTATGGGCCTTAAGGATATGGTCATCTCTGCAAGCCCTGAGGGAATCCTTGTATCCGATAAGGAGCAGAGTTCCTATATCAAGCCTTTTGTTGATGAGATCGACCAGCGCGTTATGTTTGCTGAGAAGAGCTGGGGTTCATACAGAGTCCTGGATATCGAAGAGTCTTCCATGACGGTAAAGGTAACTCTTAATCCGGGTAATAAGATGAACTATCACAGCCACGATAAGCGTGATGAAGTATGGACTGTAATTGCAGGTTCCGGCCGCACGATAGTTGACGGAATGGAACAGGTCGTTAAGCCCGGCGATGTCGTAACTATGGCTGCCGGCTGCAAGCACACGGTATTTGCAGGAGATGAAGGCATACAGCTTATCGAAGTCCAGCTTGGCGAAGATATCAACGTTGCCGACAAGCATAAGTACGAACTGTAATCAGGAGAGATCAGATGAACAACAAGCCGTTCCTGTTAAAGCCTGCATCCAAGGACTACCTCTGGGGTGGTTCCAGGCTTAATGACGACTTCAAGTTCGGCATCGATGCCGATCCTTTCGCAGAGGCATGGGTATGTTCCACGCACAAAGACGGCTGTTCTGTGCTTACAACGGGTGAGACTTTAAGAGAGGTTTTGAAAGCTCATCCTGAATATATCGGAACACATGCTTCAACAGTTGCAAACGGACATTTCCCGATCCTTATTAAGCTCATCGATGCAAATAAGGACCTGTCTGTACAGGTTCATCCAGACGATGAATACAGCCTTAAGAACGAGGGCCAGCTCGGCAAGACTGAGTTCTGGTATGTACTGGATTCTAAAAAGGATTCGACTTTGGTCTACGGTTTTAACAGAGATGTTGAAGCAGCTGAAGTCAGAAAAGCAATTGATGACGATACTGTCGGTAACTTATTAAATCATGTGCCGGTTAAAAAGAATGACCTGTTCTTCATTGAATCAGGAACTGTCCATGCGATCGGCGCTGGTTGTTTGGTTGCTGAGATCCAGGAAAATTCCAACGTAACATACAGACTATACGACTACGACCGTATCGACAAAAACGGTGAGCCGCGTGAATTAAATATCGATAAGGGTCTGGAAGTCGCCAAGCTTAAGGCTTCTGCAGCGCCCAGACAGCCTATGAGAGTCTTAAGATACAGGAACGGATGTGCCAGCGAGCTCTTATGCCGCTGCAAGTATTTCCAGGTCGAAAGATTCCTTCTTAATACCGAAGTAAACAGGGAACTCGCTTCCTTTAAGACTGAAGAGAATTCCTTCCATGCTCTCCTTTGTGTCGACGGCTGCGGTATAATTGCTGCTGACGGCTTTATGCTTAATTTCTTTAAAGGAGACTGCATCTTTGTTCCTGCAAACAGCATCGAAATGAAGCTCCACGGCCAGGCACAGATATTGGATGTGAGTTGTTGATATGAGGATCGCTTATTTTGTTACCGACCATGGTTTTGGCCACCTGATGAGAGAATTGCCCGTCATGGCCGAGATCATCCGAAGAGGGCATGAACTTACCGTTGTAACCGGTGAGGCACAGGCGGAAGTAACAGATAATTATCTGGAACATAAAGCCAGGATGATCGTTGAGAATACTGATGCCGGACTTGTTGTATTTCCCGGTTCATTGGTAATCGATACAGATGCCACGATAGCGAAAATAAGAGAACATGTTCAAAGATGGGATAAGCTCATTGAAGAGAGCGTTGATGCCGATGCTTATGTTGTCGATATCTGTCCATGGGCTGTTATCGCAGCTAAGAAGAAGGGCATACCTTGTTTTCTCATGACGAACTTCACATGGATCGAGCAGTATGATAGCTTTGTCCCTGATGAGCTCCTGAATTGCTATAAGGATGCCTATAGGATGGCTGACAAGGTCATCTATTTCGATCTTGCGAACAAGGAATCAAGAGCTTTCCTTGGTGAAGGATTTGAAGTCGGATTCTCCGCAAGACCTTTTGATCCGGCGAAAGTAAAAGCCATAAAGGATTCTTCTGATAAGCCCATCGTATTGATCACATGTGGCGCGAGCAATTCAGGTATCGATTATGTTATGGATGTCAGCGATCTTCCTTATACATTCATCCTTACGCGATCTCTTAAGCTTAAGGGTGACAATGTTCGTTATCTTGATCCGAAGGTTCCCAATACTCAGGATTATGTGGCTGCCGCAGATTACTGCATTGCCAAAGCCGGCTGGTCAACCGTTGCCGAATTCGTGACTGCAGGTACCCACACGGCTCTTCTGGAAAGAGACGATACGGCTGAAGACACAATGACCATAAACCAGTTAAAAGACAGACACCTTGCGATATCCGTAAAGGTCGATGAACTTAAGGATCTGAAAAGTATTATCGATAAAATGGATCATTTCGACTGGTCTACTGAGTTCTATGAAAATGAATACAGCAGGATAGCTGATGTTATCCTCGGAAATATCTGAAACGGAGTTAAACATATGGATTACAAAGCAGAATACAAGCGCTGGCTTGAAAAAGTTACAGACAAAGAGCTTTTGGAAGAGCTTAACGGCATGGACGATGTTGCCATGGAAGACGCATTCTACAGGAATCTTGCATTCGGTACAGGCGGACTCCGCGGAACGATCGGAGCAGGTACCAACCGCATGAATATCTACGTAGTTGCAAAGGCAAGCCAGGGACTTTCAGATTATCTGCTTAAGACCGTAAAAGGCCAGCCTTCGGTAGTAGTCGGTTACGACAGCCGTATCAAATCTGACCTCTTTGCAAAGGTTGCAGCTTCAGTCTTTGCCGCTAACGGACTTAAGGTACATATCTGGCCTACATTAAATCCGGTTCCGACAGTAAGCTTTGCGATAAGAGACCTTAATGCTTCACAGGGCATCATGATCACTGCTTCCCACAACCCCGCTAAATATAACGGCTATAAGGTCTATGGTGCTGACGGCTGCCAGATCACTACCGAAGCAGCTGCTGCTATCTTAGCTGAGATCGAAAAACTCGATATTTTTAAAGACGTTAAGTCGATGGATTTTGATAAGGCAGTAGAAGAAGGCAAGATCGAATATATTCCTGATTCAGTTATGGACGGTTTCATTGAAGCTGTTAAAAGCCAGTCAGTCCTTTTCGGTGATGAGATCGACAAGAATGTAACCATCGTATATTCACCTTTGAACGGCACAGGTTTAAAGCCTGTTACAAGAGCTCTGGCAGAATCCGGCTTTACGAACATCATTGTTGTTGAAGAGCAGAGGAACCCTGACGGAAATTTCCCGACATGCCCTTATCCGAATCCCGAGATCAGGGAAGCGATGGAACTTGGACTTCAGTATTGTGAGAAGACAGGTGCGGACCTTCTTTTCGCGACCGACCCTGACGCTGACAGATGCGGTATAGCTATTAAGACTGCAAACGGCGACTATCAGCTCCTTTCAGGCAACGAAGTAGGAATCCTGCTTCTCGATTATATCTGCAGTCAGAGGATCAAGCATAACAAGATGCCTGAGCATCCTGTATTCATAAAGACTATCGTTACGATGGATCTTGCCGAGAAGATCGCAAGCCATTACGGTGTTGAGACGATCAATGTTCTTACAGGCTTTAAGTTCATCGGCGAAGTTATCGGCAGAATGGAAGCCAAGGGCAGGGAAGCTGACTATATCTGCGGCTTTGAAGAATCCTACGGCTATCTTACAGGCTCTTATGTAAGAGATAAGGATGCCGTAAATGCAGCATTCATCATTGCCGAGATGTTCGCATTCTATAAGACAAGAGGCATCAGCCTTATCGACAAGTTAAACGAGCTCTATAAGGAGTACGGATATTGCCTGAACACATTGCATTCCTTTGAGTTCCCGGGTTCTGCAGGCATGGAGAAGATGGGATCCATCATGGAAGCTTTCCATCAGGGCCTTGATTCTATTGCCGGCCAGGAGGTCATTAAGACCGAAGATTACAGCAAGGGCTTAAACGGCCTTCCGAAGTCTGATGTTCTTAAGTTCTACACAAAGGATATTTCAGTAGTCGTAAGACCTTCCGGTACGGAGCCCAAGCTCAAGACTTACGTAAGCGTTGTAGCAGATAACAGGGAAAATGCCATGGCTGTTGAATCAGAGATCATGGCTGAATTATCAGGTAAACTCAGCTAAAGATATATGTTTGTGAAGCCATCTAACAGTATCGAAAGCCATGACAGAAACGACAGGATCTTTACTGTCGTTTCCTTTATTTTGTTCTGCCTGTGCTTTTGTTTCTTGTTCTGGTTTCTGAACGTAAATCTGGAAAGATTTTTAAACTCTGACGATACGAGTGAGTTAATGCTTGCCAAAATACTCGCAGACGAGAACCGCCTTATTACTCCGAGCTGGTTCTATTCGACTGAACTTCGTGTCTTTAATACGCAGATACTTTATGCGTTCCTTTTTAAGTTTTTCAATAACTGGCATAAGATCAGAATTGTATCCGATATACTGCTGACATTAACGATGCTCGTATCCGCATATTGGCTTTTCAGAGTTTTCAAGCTGAAATAATACGCATGGTTGGGACTTGCAATGTTGCTCATTCCGACCTCAGTTCATTATTTCGAGATCGTATTGAAGGGCGCATATTACTATCCTCACATCGTGATTTCGATCCTTACGGTTGCGATACTTGAGAGCTTAAGGAATCTAAAAGGGAAGAAGATTTTATTCTTCATCCTTATTACAGTCCTTTGTTTATTGGCTTTTCTTTCAGGCCTTGGGGGCCCGAGGCAGATTCTTATCATCTATCTTCCTGTTCTTGCTGCGGATATCATTCTTCTTATTCTGAACAGTATCGAAAACTATAAGAATGGCGAAAAGAGCATCGGAAAATGTGTTAAAACTTCAATAGCAGCTGGTTCTGCACCTTTATTGGGTTCTGTTCCGGCCTTCGTCTTTGGCCTTGCCGGGTTTGTTATCAACTCGACCGTGCTTCATCTTTACTACGATTACTACAGCTATACGATCAACTTCAAATCGTTTAACATCAACAGGTTAAGAGATGTTATAGCGTTTTACTTCATTAATTTCGGATATACGGAAGGTAAGATCTTTTCTTTTAATCTCATTCATAACATCGTCTGCTTTGTATGGTTTTCGCTTTTCGTAGTTTCGCTTGTTGTGGGATTAAAGAGAAAAAAGAAAGACCTCTATTTTAGGTTCTCTTTGTTGACACTTGCTTCATATCTGGTATATGTCCTTGTGTTTATCTTTTCGGATATCGTCTTCAAAGACAGGCACAGCCTTGTACTTTTATGGATGACTGTTCCTTGCATTTTCTTTTTGTTTGAAGAGATCAGGAACAAGTTCAATATAAGATATATACCCGTGGTCATGTTTTGCGGCTTGATACTGATTACCGGTGCGTGCCGTTATAAGACTCTGTCCGAGAGGGATGACCTTGCTGAGCTTAAGAAAATTGCAGTTTTCCTCACTGAGAACGGCTATAAAGATGGCTATGCCACTTTCTGGAACGGCAATGTCTTAACTGAACTTTCAAACGGATATCTTGATGTCTGGATAAGCAGCGATGAATTAAATGAGGGCGAAAACAACGACCGCACATTTGAATGGCTTCAGAAAAAATCCCATGTCTATGATCATCCCGAAGGAAAAGTATTCTGGGTATTATCAGAAGCTCAAAGACGTGACAGCAGACTGATAAAGTATGTTTCCGACCGGCACATTATCTATGAGACACCTGAAGAAGTGAACTGGGATGTCTTTGACAGTGAAAAGCTCGTGAAGAGGTTTTATGTCTACGGGTTCAGCAGTTACGATGAACTCTACGGCCTGATAGGAAATATTACTATTTCCAGCAATTATACTATTGCTCCGGATAAGGAATATGAGACCAGAAATGTTGAGCTTTATCCTGATGATTACTATGTGACAATAACAGGTTCAGATCTTGATCAGGCTGATTTTGATGCCTGGTATAACCCTGTGGTCGTAAAGAATTATCAAAAGACAACATGGAACAGACCTCAGGAGATCTCTAGTACAGTCGTATCAAGAAGCGGAGATCATGTGGTCTTGAAATTTAAACTGGCTGAGCAAACGAAGACTTTGAGGATAACCGCACATAACAGCGGTTCATCTTACTGCCATATCGACTGTGTCCAGATAGCAAAGAAATACGTTTATCACAGTGATTTCTTCAGTTCTCAGTATGTATCCCGCGGAAGAGACGATAATGGCACAAGAGTGCTTGACCCTGACGGCGTCTCATTCGGAGCCGGAATAACATTGGCTCCCGGCTCCTACATTATGGAAGTAGAAGGATCCTGCCTTGACGGGACGGAAGCTGGCGTTACATATAAACAGGACGGAGATATGAAGCCTTTAGAAGGTAAGGCTGTTGCGCATACGGAAAACAGGATTGAATATGAGTTTACGGTAACTGAGACGCTTAATGATTGTGAGTTCAAGGTTTTCAATAATTCCGGTAAGTCCTGTGTCCTGAATTATATAAGGGTCAGGTTGAAAGAATAAATGTCTGAAGAATTTATTGTATAATCCGTTCCATGGTCGCTGATAAAAGGAAAAGCAACGGCAAAAAGACCGCGGAGAGAAAGACTGATTGGACATATTCATTCCGTCAAAGACAAATTCCTGAGATCTCTTATGGTCTTGTCATCGAAAAAGGCAGCTTTATAATAGTATTTTCGAGCACTGAACAGGCTGACAGTTTTAAGGGCTGCGGATTTATACTCGGAAAGTAAAGGGGTATTAGCGTGAAGGCATTGATTCTTAATTCCGGCTTGGGCCACAGAATGGGCGTTCTGACATCAGAACACCCAAAGTGCATGACGGAAGTATCTGCCACAGAGACTATCCTTTCCAGACAATTAAAGCTCCTTTTGAGCCTTGGCATAACCGATGTCGTAATGACGACGGGTTATTTTGACCGGGTCCTTATCGATTACTGTAATTTCTTGGGGCTTCCCATGAACTTCACATTTGTCAATAACCCTTTGTATGCTGAGACCAACTATATCTACAGCATCTATTGTGCAAGGGAATATTTAGATGACGACATAATCCTGATGCACGGCGATCTCGTTTTCGAATGGTCAGTTTTATCAGACATAATAGAGTGTGAGACCAGCTGCATGAAGGTCTCATCCACGATCCCGCTTCCCGAAAAGGACTTTAAAGCCGTGATAAAGGACGGTTTTGTCCAGAAGGTTGGCATTAACTTTTTCGAAAACGCAATGGAAGCGCAGGCCCTCTATAAGCTTAAGAGAGACGACTGGAAAATCTGGCTTGATAAGATTATCGAATTCTGCGAAAACGATAACCGCAAGTGCTATGCAGAGAATGCCCTTAACGAGTTGAACGGCGCATGCAATATCGCAGCACTGGACGTTAAGGACAGGCTCTGCTCTGAGATCGATAATCCTGAAGATCTTGCAGTTGTATCAGCAAGGCTTAAGGAAGTCGAGAACAGGTCGGTCTATATGTCTTTGTCCACGAATGTTATTCACGGCGGACATATCGCGATAATTAAAAAGGCAGCAAACCTGGGAAAGCTTACTGTTGGCGTGCTCTCCGATGATGTCGTTGCAAGTTATAAGAGAGCACCGGTCGTACCAAGGTCCGAGCGAAAGGCCCTTGTGGCAAATATCGCTGGCGTTTACAGGGTTGTTGACCAGGACACGTTGTCTTATGCCGACAACATCAGGAAATATAAGCCTGATATCGTTGTTCACGGCGATAACTGGGTCACGGGTTATCAGAAGCCCATAAGGGAAGAGGTAATAAAGCTTCTTTCTGAATACGGCGGAAAGCTCGTTGAGTTCCCGTATTCTGCTGACCACAAATATCAGAATATCGAGAAGACTTTCAGCGGCGAATTAACTGATAACCACAGAGAGATCGAGCGAGATGCCTGGAAATCCGTTGAAGGCATAATCACGGCTGAGAATAACTATGAGAAGTTAGACGACTGGATCAGAACATCAGGCGCTAAGTCTATAATGCTGGTCAACGGGATTCCTTTGGAAAATATGCCGATCAAGGTCTATTTTGACAATGTCGAAGCAAGGCTTGGCATCAAGATCGTCAAGTTTTCGGATTTTACGCCGAATCCCATTTACGATTCTGTCGTGGAAGGTGTTTCTGTATTTAACAGGGAAGGGTGCGGCGCGATAATCGCTGTCGGCGGCGGCTCCACGATGGATGTTGCCAAGTGCATCAAGCTCTTTTCGAACATGGATCCTTCCAGGAACTACCTCAAGCAGGATATCAAGGGCAACGATATTCCTTATCTTGCAGTTCCCACTACTGCCGGAACCGGTTCCGAAGCAACAAGATTTGCAGCTATCTACTATAACGGTGCAAAGCAGTCCGTAACTCACGACAGCATAATCCCGAAGACAGTTCTCATGGATTCGAGCCTTCTTAAGACTTTGCCGCGCTATCAGAGGAAATCCACAATGTTGGATGCTCTGTGCCATGCAATTGAATCTCTTTGGTCTGTTAACAGCACCGATGAGAGCAAGGCTTATGCAAAGGAAGCGATCCACCTTATTCTCGATAATATGGACGGTTATCTTGCAAATGATGATATCTCCAATGTCGAGATGCTCGTAGCGGCTAACAAGGCAGGGAAGGCTATCAATATTTCCCAGACAACCGCTGGACACGCAATGTGCTATAAGATCACGTCGCTTTACGGTCTTTCTCACGGACATGCTGCAATGCTCTGCGTAAAGTCATTGTTCCCATGGATGCTCGAAAACATGGATAAATGCATTGACCCCAGATGCGAAAATTACTTAAGGTCAGTCATGGATGAGATTGCTTTAGCATTCGGTTATAAAGACCCTAAGCAGGTCTCGGATTTCTTAAATGACTTATACGACAGGCTTAATATGTCGACTCCTTCAGCGAGTGAAGAGGAGATTTCGCTCCTTTCATCTTCTGTAAATGCCGACAGATTGAAAAATCATCCGATATTACTTGATAGAAATTCGATCGATTTACTGTATCATAAGATATTAGGTAACTCTTAAAGGAGGCTTATATGGCAACTGAACTTACAAGAAAGCAATTCGATATCTTAGAGGCTTTGGCAACTTCCGATAAAGCTTATTCCCAAAGAGATCTGGAAAAGATCACAGGTTATTCTCTCGGAACAGTCAATAAGCTCAGCAAGGAACTTGCTGACCTGGGCTTTATCGATAAGAGCAAGATCACTAAGAAAGGTTTGGATGCTTTAGAGCCTTACAGAGCCAAGAGGGCTGTCTTTATTGCAGCAGGCTTCGGTTCCAGAATGGTTCCCATCACTCTTAATACACCTAAGCCGCTCGTAAGAGTTAACGGCAAGCGCATTATCGACACGCTTATCGACGCTTGTCTTGCTGCCGGCATCGAAGAGATCTATATCGTAAGAGGTTATCTTGCCGAGCAGTTCGACCAGCTCCTTTATAAGTACCCCATGATCAAGTTCTTAGAGAACCCTTCATTTAACGATGCAAATAACATTTCGAGCGCGCTTGTTGCAAGATATATGCTTTCAAATGCTTATGTTCTGGAAGCTGACTTGGTCTGCAGCAATCCTAATATCATCAAGAAATATCACTATTCTTCGGACTTCCTCGCTATTAAAAAGGACCGTACCGACGACTGGTGCTTTACGGTTAAAGACGGCGTTATCGTCGAAGAGAAGGTGGGAGGCCTTGACTGCTGGCAGATGGTAGGAATCTCTTACTGGAATGAAGCAGACGGCCATAAGCTCTCACAGGACATCGACGACGTCTTCCAGACACCCGGCGGACGCGAGAGATACTGGGAGCAGGTTCCTCTTGTTTACCGCAAGGATAATTACAAGGTCGCAGTAAAGGAATGCTTCGAAGAAGACATCGTTGAGATCGATTCTTTCAAGGAGCTTAAGGCGATCGACAAGAGTTACGACGTCTGATCTGACTTGATAGTTCATTTTTTGAGGCAAAGCCGGTGAAAAATGAACGCTATTTCCTAAAAATCTATTGTTTTAATTTCCTGTTGTGCTAATATTGAGTTCGTCATACTCAAGAAATGAACAGCAGGGGGTTATTTTATGGATCCGATCGTAAAGAGAAATGTGCTCTTAAATCCCGGCCCGTCCACAACGACTGATACAGTCAAGATGGCACAGGTCGTTCCGGATATCTGTCCGAGAGAAAAGGAATTCGCTTCACTCATGAAGGGGCTTCGTGAAGACCTGGTCAAGATCGTTCACGGTGACCTCCAGAAATATACATCCGTTCTTTTCTGCGGTTCAGGCACGGTCAATATCGATGTCTGCATCAACTCTCTGCTTCCTGAAGGCGGCAAGGTCCTTGTAGTAGATAACGGCGCTTACAGCACCAGAGCTGTTGAGATCTGCCAGTATTACGGACTTCCGCATATAGATCTCAAGTTCCCTGTAGACCAGCGTCCTGACTTGGCTGTTGTTGAGGAAACTTTGAAGAACAACCCTGACATCAAGCTCGTTCACACGACTCATAATGAGACAGGCACAGGTATCTTAAATCCGATCAGAGAGATCGGCGCTCTTGCTCACAAGTATGGCGCTATTTTCACGGTTGATACCACAAGCACATATGCAATGCGCCCCATTAACATCGAAGAAGACAATATCGATTTCTGCATGGCTTCCGCCCAGAAGGGTCTTATGGCAATGACAGGACTTTCTTTCGTTGTCGGTAACAGAGCCATCATCGAAAAGTCCAAAGATTACCCCAAGAGAAGCTACTACTGCAATCTTTTCTTACAGTACGACTGTTTCGAAAAGACCGGCGAGATGCATTTCACACCTCCGGTACAGACGATCTACGCAACGCTCCAGGGCATCAAGGAGTACTGGGCTGAAGGCGAAGAAGGCAAGTGGGCAAGACATACCAGAGTATTTAACGCTATCAATGAAGGCCTTGATAAGCTCGGATTTAAGCAGGTCATAAAGCCCGAATGGCGTACAGGTCTTGTATCTACGGCAATCTATCCTGACGATCCCAACTGGAGCTTCGAAAAGGTTCATGATTACTGCTACGAGAGAGGTTTTACGATCTATCCCGGCAAGATCAGCTCCACAAACACATTCAGACTCTGCGCGCTTGGCGCTATCGACGTTAAGGATATCGAAGATTTCTTCGTTGTTTTCGAAGAAGCTCTTAAGACATATAACGTTCAGATCCCCGTTATCTATAAGGAGAATTGATTTATGAAGACTGTTTATACCTGTTTTTGCACCGACGTTATCCATGCTGGACATTTGAACATCATCGAAAAGGCTAAAGAGCACGGCAGAGTTGTAGTCGGAGCGCTTACTGACGAAGCTTTGATCAAGTACAACAGATTTCCTACGATCTCTCTTGAGGAGAGGATCAAGCTCTATCAGGAGCTCGAAGGTGTTGATGAAGTCGTTGTCCAGAACGATTTCATGTATAACGACGTAATCTCCCAGATCAAGCCTGATTACGTTATTCACGGCGATAACTGGAAGAACGGTCCCGAAAAGGCGATCCGCGACCACGTTGATTCACTTCTCAAGGAATACGGCGGCGAACTTATCGACGTTCCTTACACATACAACGAACAGGTAAAGAAGATCGACATGCAGCTCCGTGAAAAGCTCGCTATGCCTGAATACAGAAGAAAGCGATTAAGACAGCTTATCAAGATGACTCCTATCGTAAAGACGATGGAAGCACACAGCGGTCTTACAGGCCTTATTGTCGAAAAGACTGTTGTTGAGCACGACGGAAAGCTCGAGCAGTTCGATGCAATGTGGATCTCATCTCTCTGCGATTCGACAGCTAAGGGTAAGCCCGATATCGAGCTCGTCGACATGACATCAAGATTCAGAACTATCGACGATATCATGGAAGTTACTACAAAGCCGATCATCTTCGACGGCGATACAGGCGGACTTACAGAACACTTCGTATACACAGTTAGATCACTCGAGAGAATGGGCGTTTCCGCAGTTATCATCGAAGATAAGAAGGGCTTAAAGAAGAATTCCCTTTTCGGAACTGAAGTTAAGCAGACTCAAGCTACGATCGAAGAGATGAGTGCAAAGATCGCTGCAGGCAAGAGAGCTCAGCTCACAGATGATTTCATGATCATCGCCCGTATCGAGAGCCTAATCTTAGAGCAGGGAATGGAAGATGCTCTTGCCAGAGCCAAGGCCTTTGTTGCTGCAGGCGCTGACGGCATCATGATCCACAGCCGCAAGAAGGACCCTGCAGAGATCCTTGAATTCTGCGACAAGTTCAGAGAGTTCGACAAGGAAACACCTATCGTTGTTGTTCCTTCTTCTTTCAACACGATCACAGAAGAAGAGCTTGCTGCTCACGGCGTAAATATCGTTATCTATGCTAACCAGCTCACGAGATCAGCTTTCCCTGCAATGCAGAAGACAGCTGAGGACATCCTTAAGTATCACAGAGCAAAGGAAGTAGACGACAGACTCATGTCCATTAAGGAGATCATTACCTTAATTGACGAGATTTAAGTCTCAAACTGCCTATACTTTGAACTTATTGCAAGGCTTGAGCTAAAAGGTTTTAGTGTATAATAGCGTTGTTATTTGTGTTTATTTTATGGAGATCTGATGGGTAAAGATAATAACAACGTATCAGCAAATAAGGCCAAGGCGAACAGTCAGGGCGGAAGATATATATACCGCGGAATTTGCGCGATTATTCTAACGGCGCTTGCTGCAGGAAGTTTCCTTTGGGTCTGGATCGACTTCATCCGGAATGTTGAAAACCGTACCCATTACTTGCTGGGTTTGGGTAACATCACGATGTCAACTGTCATCTACATCATGATGTTTATTATCTTCGGCAGGTTCTTCCACGCATTCAGTATCGGTGTCGAGAGAATTGCTAAGCAGGCTGTAAGCGTTACCATGGCGCTCTTTGTAACTGATCTTGCTGAGGTATTGGTATCCGCAACGATCCAGAACAACTTCAGATTTATCCCTGATTTTGCATGGAGATATCTGCTCCTTGCGATCGCCCAGTCTGTCGTTTTGTCTGTACTGGTCATCATTATGAACTTTCTTTACAGGAAGATCATACCGCCTTTGAAGATCACTCTTATCTACGGCGACCACCCGAACAACATTGAGGATAAGCTCGCATGCCTCCCTCATAAGTATCAGGTTGTAAAGAGAGTTAAGTTTGACGATCACGGTGTTGATCTCGAAAAAGTTATAAATGAGAGCTCCAGTGTTCTTATCAATGACGTTCCTGCACAGGCAGAAAACAAGATCATCAAGCTTTGCTTTGATAAAGATGTCAGAACCTATGTGGTTCCCAAGATCGCAGATATTATCCTTAAGTGCTCCGACAGTATCAACGTTATCGATACTCCGCTTTATCTGAGCCGCAACTTCGGCATGAGCTTCGGCCAGAGATTTATTAAGAGAGCTATGGATATTGTCCTTTCAGGCCTTGCTCTTATCGTTTTAAGCCCTGTTTTCATCATTACTGCTCTTGCGATAAAGATCGAAGACCACGGTCCCGTTTTCTTTAAGCAGGAGCGTGTAACCAAGAACGGCAAGCACTTCATGATCCTGAAGTTCCGTTCCATGATCGTCGATGCCGAAAAGGACGGCCGTCCGCACCCGGCAGGCGAAAAGGATGACAGAATCACTAAAGTCGGCAACATCATCAGAGCATGCAGAGTAGACGAACTTCCCCAGCTCTTCAATATTTTCGCAGGCGACATGAGCATCGTCGGCCCCAGGCCCGAGAGATTCGAGCACGTAATCAAGTACACCAACGATATTCCCGAATTCAAGTTCAGGGAAAAGGTAAAGGGCGGACTTACAGGCTATGCCCAGGTATACGGCAAGTACAATACTTCAGCTCTCGATAAGCTGAAGCTCGACCTTACATACATTGCAAATTACAGCGTTTTATTGGATTTTCAGATAATTTTCGAGACAATTAAGATCTTATTCCAGAAAGAAAGCACAGAGGGTTTTGACATCGAGCGTGCCAAGGAGATGCACGACGCAGACTGCAAGTAATCAAGGTGAGGTGACTTGCCGTGAAAAGCTCATATGACATAATCATCATCGGTTCCGGTGTTACCGGATGTGCTATCGCAAGAGAGCTCTCGCGTTACGAATGTTCCTGCCTCGTGCTCGAAAAAGATGAGGACGTCTGCACAGGCACTTCCAAGGCCAACAGCGGCATAGTCCACGCAGGTTACGACGCAAAGCCAGGTTCTCTCAAAGCGAGAATGAATATCCGCGGAAATATGCTCATGACTTCGCTTTGCGAGGAATTGGATATCCCGTTTAAACGCATAGGTTCTCTTGTTGTCTGCACAGACGAAGCTAACCGCAAAGGAATTAGCGAACTCTGCGCCAGGGGCATTTCTAATGGTGTTCCTGATATGAAGATATTGGAAAAAGATGAGATCCGTGAGATCGAACCGAACATTTCCGATGATGTCATTTGCGCGCTTTATGCTCCTACTGCTGGCATTATCTGTCCTTTCAGACTTAATATCGCTTTGGCTGAATGTGCTGCCCAAAACGGCGTTGACTTTAAGTTTGACTGCGAAGTTACTGATGTAAGTAAATTAGGCGATGAGTGGATCATTGAGACTTCTTCAGGATCGTTTGAATGCCAGGCCGTTATCAACTGCGCCGGCACTCACGCTGATGAGATCCACAACATGGTATCTGATAAGAAGTTCCACATAACTCCGAGAAGAGGCGACTATATGCTTCTCGATCGTTCTTTGGACGGTTTTGTTAAGCATGTTATCTTCCCCCAGCCGACGGCTATGGGTAAGGGAATCCTTGTAACTCCTACTGTCCACGGTAATACGCTGGTAGGACCTACTGCTGTCGATATTGAGAGCCGCGATGAAGCTCCCGTAACTGCTGACGGTCTTTCCAAAGTTCAGGAAGGCGCAATAAAGAATGTTAAGGGACTGCCTCTAAAGCAGGTAATTACAGGCTTTTCAGGTTTAAGAGCTCACGAAGACGGCGGCGAATTCATTTTGGAAGAAGCAGAAGGGTGTAAAGGTTTCTTCGACTGTGTCGGCATAGAATCACCAGGTCTTACTGCTTGCCCTGCAATCGGCGAATATATGGCATTAAAGATTGCTGAACGGCTCTCTCTGAAGTTCAAGAAATTCTGGAACGGTATCTGCAAAGATGTCGTTAAGCCTTTTGAATTATGCGAAGAAGACCGCGCGGCCCTGATCAAGGAATATCCCGAATACGGGCGCATTATCTGCCGCTGTGAGACCATAACAGAAGGCGAGATCATTGACGCGATCAGAAGACCTTTGGGAGCTAAGTCTTTAGACGGAGTAAAGAGAAGGACCAGAGCCGGGATGGGCAGATGCCAGGGAGGTTTCTGTTCGCCGCGTGTAATGGATATCCTGAGCCGTGAACTTAATATGCCTCTTGATAAGGTTACAAAGAGCGGCGGCGGATCAAAGATAATCTTAGGGAGGACCAAAAATGAAGGCTGATATAGTAATTGTCGGCGGCGGTCCTGCCGGTCTTGCAGCTGCGATCGCTGCTGCAAAAGAAGATAAGTCATTAGATATCCTGATCCTTGAGCGTGACAACGAACTTGGCGGTATCTTAAACCAGTGCATCCATAACGGCTTCGGCCTTCACACTTTTAACGAGGAACTTACAGGCCCCGAGTATGCCGCAAGGTTTGAAGAGCAGTTAGACGGACTTGGCATCCGCTATATGTTAGGGACCATGGTGCTTGATGTTTCTTCAGGTTCCGTGACTGCGATTAATTCCATAGAAGGTGTATTTACAGTAGATTGCGGAGCGGTAGTCCTCTGCATGGGATGCCGCGAAAGACCCCGCGGAGCTCTTAATATACCGGGTCTTCGTCCTGCCGGTGTTTTCACTGCAGGTACGGCTCAGCGCCTGGTCAATATCGAAGGATACATGCCCGGCAGGGAAGTAGTGATATTAGGTTCAGGAGACATCGGTCTTATCATGGCGCGCCGCATGACTTTGGAAGGCGCCAAGGTTAAATGCGTTTGTGAGCTCATGCCTTATTCAGGCGGATTAAAGCGTAATATCGTCCAGTGCCTGGATGATTTCAATATCCCGCTGTTGTTATCTCATACAGTAATTGATATCAAGGGCAAGGAGAGAGTCACTTCAGTTGTGATCGCCGAAGTCTATGAGCGTTTAAAGCCCGTACACGGCACAGAGCAGGAGATAGCTTGCGATACGCTGCTTCTTTCATGCGGTCTTATTCCTGAGAACGAGCTTTCGAGATCAGCAGGCGTCGAGATCAATCCTTCGACAAACGGCCCCGTTGTTAATGAATCTTTTGAGACTTCAATCCCGGGCGTCTTTGCCTGCGGCAATGTTTTACACGTTCATGACCTTGTTGACTATGTTTCAGAAGAATCAGGCAGAGCAGGTAGAAGCGCTGCGAGATTCGTAAAGAATAAGGCTGCCTCTGAAGGTCCTGTAATTAAGATCAGGAACGGCAACGGCGTAAGATATACGGTTCCGAGCTTTGTAAGAGTAAATGAGCTTTCTGATGATCTCGTAATCAGGTTCAGATCAGGTAACGTTTACAAGGATTCTTACATAAAGGTGCTTTTTGACGGCGAGACAAAGCTCAGCAGAAGAAAGCCGATAATAACTCCCGGCGAGATGGAGCAGGTGATCTTAAAGAAGGAAGATCTGGAAAAATCTCCTTCTGAGATCTTAATTGAGATTGCGGAGCGCTGAAATGGAAAAACGTGAACTAACATGCATCAATTGCCCTATGGGCTGCCGCATCACCGTCACGATGGAAGGTGACGATATATTAAGCGTTGAAGGCAACACCTGCAAGCGCGGATTCCTTTATGCCACAAACGAGGTCAAATCTCCGGTAAGAACCGTAACTACGACCATCAAGGTCACAGGCGGCCTTTCCGACAGGGTTTCCTGCAAGACCAAAGAGGCTGTGCCAAAGGATAAGATTTTCGAGGTCATGGAAGCGATCAATAAGGCTTCGTGCAAAGCTCCCGTAGCAATAGGCGATGTTCTTATCGAAGACTGCGCAGGAACAGGTATTCCTGTAGTAGCGACTAAAGCAGTCACATCTGTCTGACCCTCATTTTGTCTTTATTGGATTATTTGATATTATTCTCTAAGAGTATTTGTAAAAGAGGGATCAGTTCAAATGGAAAACTATTCTGTTCTTATGAGCGTTTATCATAAAGAAAAGGCAGAATTTCTCCGCGAAGCATTAGACAGTATCTGGAACCAGACGGTTCCCACAGATGACTTTATCCTCATTTGCGACGGTCCCCTTAACGAAGAACTGGACAAGGTCATTGAAGAGAACGAAAAGGCACATCCTGATGTCCTCCATGTTATAAGGCTCGAAAAGAACGGCGGCCTTGCAAACGCTCTTAATATCGGCATCAAGAAATGCAAAAACGAGCTTGTTGCCAGAATGGATTCTGACGATATCTCTTATCCCGACCGCTGCGAAAGACAGCTCAAGATATTTGAATCAAGAGATGACGTTGACCTCGTATCAGGCACCATCGAAGAATTCATCGAATCCAAAGACGTTATCGAATCCAGGCGTGAACTTCCTCAAGAACCTGAAGAAGTTTACGAATACTGCAAGACAAGGTGTCCGTTTAACCATCCCTGCATCATGTATAAGAAGACCGCGATCGAAGAATCCGGCGGCTATATAACTTTTAAGCTTGAAGATTACTATCTCTGGGTCCGCGTTCTCCAGCACGGCTTCAGAGGATATAACATCAAGGAGTCTTTGCTATGGATGCGCGCCGGCGCTGACATGTATAAGCGCAGGGGCGGAAAGAAGTATGCCGAAGCAGTAAAAGAGCTCTTCAAGTACATGAAGGATTCAGGCTTTATTACCAAAGGCCAGTACATTAAGTGCACAACCGTAAGATGCGCAGGTGCACTTGCACCAAACTGGCTCCGCAAGTTTTTATATCAGACGCTTTTGCGCAAATCATAAGGGGATATAGATGAAAAAGCAGAAGGACGTATATTCAAAGGTTTTCAGCGAGTTCATTTTCTCTGACGAACAGATAGAACTCCTCCATCAGACACTGTTTGGCATGCTCATGGACATTAAAAAGGTCTGTGACAAGCATAATATCGATATCCTTCTTGCAGGCGGTACGATGCTCGGAGCTATCCGCCACAAAGGTTTTATTCCGTGGGATGATGACCTTGATCTCATGATGCTCCGTTCTGAATACATGAAATTCAGAGAAGTATTCATCAAGGAAATGGGTGATAAGTACGATCTTGTAGAACCTTTGGACGGCAAGTACACCAACAAAAAGCCCAAGATCTACCTGAAGAATTCCGTTTTCACTGAAGTCGTCTATGCAGGACTTCCAGCTGAATACAGAAGAGTATTTGTCGACATTTTCCCTATAGAGGACCTTCCGGCATCCAAGTTTAAGCGCAAGTTCATAGGTGCTTTCTACGATTTTGCTTTTCATGCTTCGAGCTTTATCGGCGATTATAAATATCCGTCACCGATAATCCTCGAAAAGGCTAAGACTGACGAAGACGTTAAGCAGTACTACGCTAAGAGAAGAAGGATCGGCGCGATCCTGAACGTATTCTTCGGCATGAGATTTTATTTAAAGATCTGCGCGACTCTCGATCACTCATGCAAGAAAGAGACAGGCATCGTCGGTATTCCTTCAGGTTACAGCTATAACCGCGAAGTTTTCCCGAAAGAACTTTTCACAAAGCTTATGGATATCGAGTTTAATGGTGAACTCTTTAAGATCCCTGAAAACTACGAACCTTATCTCACGAACCTTTATAAGGATTATATGAAGCTTCCGCCGGTTGAGGACAGGGTAGTCCACAGCTGCGCAGAGTTTAAGGTTGGTTCAACGAAATAAAAAAAAGGGGTTGTCATTGCGACAACCCCTTAATCTTTTAGCTTTTAAGCAATATCAGTAGTTGCTTCCGATTGCTGCGATAACCATCATGAGGATGTAGAACAGTGTGATACCTGTGAGTACGCAGCCGCCGATAAGTCCGCCCAATGAGAGGTACTTACCAACCTTAGCCTTACCGAAGAGCTGACCAGCATCTTCCATGAACTTCTTTGCCTTTGAAAGACCGATAGCACCAAAGATGATGCCAACGAAAGCGAAGTAATATGTGATGCAGCAAGCTACAGCGACGATGCCCATGATCATGCAGCTCTTAGCAAGTTCGTTGTCAGCGCCTGTAATAGGTGTAGCAACAGGTGTAGCTGCATAAACGGGCTGAACGGGTGCTACAGGAGCAACAGGTACTGCAGTGGGTGCAGGTGCCGGTGCAGGAGCAGGTTCAACGGGTGTAGCATATACAGGAGCTGCCGCAACGGGTGCAGCCTGAACGGGAGCTGCCTCAACGGGTGCAGCGGCAACAGGTGCTGCTTCAACGGGAGCTGCTACAGGAGCAGGTTCAACAACAGGCTGAGCTACTGTTTCAACCTTTGTTCCGCAGTTAGGGCAGAAAGCATTACCTTCTTCAAATTGTGATCCGCAATTTGTACAAAACATTATATTACCCTCCATGTATTGAGATATCCGAATAATATCATTATTGATTTTAAGGTTCAATAAAACAGACCTTAACATTAGCTTAACTAACACCTTAATTCTTCGCCGTCAATGGACGGTAAACCTTGCCTTGCGGCACCATTGACTGCTCAGAATTTAAGGTGTTGTATAGTGGTCAAGAGTTGGGGTAACCCCAACTCTCATCTTACGATGGAACTTTTACAAGTTGAGACCAGTCTCAATTTTTGCCAAAAAGTCTCATTTTAGAGGCGTTTTTTTCATTTCTGAGCAACTTACCCACAAAACCCGTTTTTATGTATGCATAATGGCCTTATCAACTTAGAAAGGAGATAGTGAATTATGAATGACATTGTTTATCCCATGAAGGTCCACGCCGTTAAGCTGGAGTACAGAAGATTGATGCTTGAGAAGATGCCGCACGGATATTTTAAAGAAAGAAACGGTAAATCATACGTTATCATCAATTATGATCCAAGTAACCCTAAGGTTAATTGCAGACATCAACGAAGAGTAAGGGTCACAACAAAAACAGGACAAGATCTGGCTCATAAGATAAATGAATTTCAGAAGATACATGTTGAATACATGTCTCTGCTTAATGATTGGAAAAGAATGTATTGTTTTGCTCCGCCAAAAGTTATATTCCCAATTAAACAGTTCTCGGATCCACACTGCATGGACAATGCATTCTATAACAATCAAGCCGGCTGCTGCGGTAAGTACAAACCAGACAAGCCAACTATCAGTAAGCACGGTGAACTCAAGTCCAAAAATGAACAGATGGGTGCTGACTTATTGGAGCTTATGAGAATTCCATTCAAGTATGAGACATCGGTATATCTACCTTCAATAAACGAGATGATCAATCCTGACTATCTGGCCAACTTTTATGAAATTGACCGATGTTCCTATGTCGAGATATTGGGTATGAATGATAAAGGTAACTACTCAGTTAGTACTGCTACCAAAATTAATGGGTTCTCTTTGGAAAAGTACAGACCGGGAAGGGAAGTAATTTACATCATCTTATATGACAAACAGAACTTTGATGAAGAATACTTTGTAAGTCAAGTGCTGTCGGCATTCAATGACATGATCCCTGACAGTGCTCTTATATGGAAATCTGAAACTAAAGCTGCATAAAGTCATCGTTAGATGAGAGTTGGGGTAACCCAACTCTTGAACACTTTTAAGCACCTGCGATCAAGCAGTCAAGGGCGCCGGTAGGCGAGTGGATACGTCCCTTGACGGCGTAGAACAGCAGGTGCTATTTCTTTTTTTTATGGGCGGTAATCTGGACGGCTTTAGCCGTCTGTTTTGCCGTTCGTTTTTCTGTTTTGGGATGTTTGGGCGGTATTTTGAACGGCTATAGCCGTCCGATTTGCCGTCGTTTCTTCTGTTTTAGGTTGTTTGGACGGTATTTTGAACGGCTATAGCCGTCCATTTAGCCGTCGTTTTTGCTGTTATGGGGTGTTTGGACGGTATTTTGAACGGCTATAGCCGTCCATTTAGCCGTCGTTTTTGCTGTTATGGGGTGTTTGGACGGTATTTTGAACGGCTGTAGCCGTTCATTTTGCCGTTCGTTTTAGTGGTTAGTTAGTGTTTAAAGTAGGATGGAGGTCTTCCGCCATTCTTAAGCAATTGTTAAGGTAAGCCGTCTATTATTTAAAATATAAATATAGTAAAATATGCTGTTTAAATCTTAAACTCGGTTTTTGTGCTCATTTGGTTTAAGGGAAAGGTTTTGGGTAGGCATCAGCTTTGAAGACTGCGGTTCTTTTGCCTGTTTATAATCCTGACGAGAAGTTCCTTCGACTTGTCGAAGAGCTTTATAAGCGTGGCTTTAAGGTTGTTGCCGTTAATGACGGCAGCCTTGAGAGATGCGATGAGTTCTTCAAAAGAGCGCAGCCTTTTGCAGACGTTATCGGCTATAGGGAGAACAAGGGCAAGGGCTTTGCCTTGAAGCGCGGTTTCGAGTATATCGGTAATAACCTGGCTGAAGAAGTCGATTATATCGTTACGGCAGATTCTGACGGCCAGCACGCAATCGAAGATATCGAGCGTGTCGCTAAGCTCACCAGAAAGACTGACGGTATTGTACTTGGCATGCGTGACCTTTCTGAGAAGATCCCGATCAAGTCCAGGATCGGTAACGATATGTCTAAGATCGTTTATACGATCGTTACGGGTGTTTACTTAAGAGACAACCAGTCAGGCTTAAGAGGATTCCCCACAAGACTTTGCATGTGGCTACAGGATATTCCCGGAAATAAGTATGAGTTCGAGCTTAATGTCCTTGCGACAGCGCATAAAGAGGGCATGAAGGTTACCGGAATCGACATTAAGACTATCTACGAGAATAACAATAAGAATACGCACTTCAGACCTATTAAGGATACTATCAGGATCCAGAGATCGCTTTGGGCTTATGGTCTTATTTCAGCGCTGCTTTATACGCTTTATCTTCTGACCATATCCATTTTGGTATGGTTCAACATACCGTTCTTCTATTTCTGGCTCATCGGTATCTATATCTGGAATACTGCTATGCATGCGGTCCTTAATGTTTTCTCGGCAGGTATCAGACACAAGCAGAAGATCAGCGTTATCTACTACATTACGTGTTCTATCAAGTATTTCATCTCGACCCTTGTAATGCTCCTGTTCTATTTCATGGGCTGGAACATGTTCCTGGGCGGTGTGCTTTGTCTGGCCATCATTATGTTGTTAAGTTACGTCTTCGGACGCTCCGGAATATTGGGAAAGGTTTAAAAGTTTAATTTGGGCAAGGTGTTTATGGACAGTTGTGATTTTGAGTTAGTTAAGAAGATTATGGCTTCTGAGGAAGTCATCGAAAACGGTGACGGCAAGATCATCGTTAAGGCAGTACCTGACGGTGACGGCACGGGCAAGATGGATTCTCGTGAGTTCTTTATCAGAAGCGCTATCTATGCTTTCCAGAAGTCAGTTCCGATGAAGTTCTCCATTGAAGGAATGCGTCAGACGACAAAGACTTACTGCAAGGATATGTGCACGAAGGAAATCGAAGAGAGTTCCTTTGATATCGATGTTAAGGGCAGAAGCGTTAAGATATTTTCTTATGTGCTTGCTGACAAAAAGGCAGAGACACTTCCTGCTTTAGTCTATATCCACGGCGGATCTTTTATTGCTTCGAAAGCAGAGTTTTACAAAGAACCCTGCCGCTACACAGCTGAGAACCTTGGCGTAAGGGTATTTAACGTTGACTACAGCCTTGCTCCGGAAAATGTTTATCCGGCAGCTATTGAAGATGTTATGGCAACTGTTGAAAAGCTTTATAAAGACAGTGAGGCTTTAGGTGTTGATAAAGAGCGCATCGGTTTATTCGGTGACAGCGCAGGCGCAAACCTCGCTCTTGCAGCTATTTTGGATAACAAGTCTGATGCAAAAATCACATATGCCGGCTTGTTCTATCCCGCAGTTGACATGTTTTCACAAGATAAGCTCTACGACTGGAATATCGATATGTACGATATCGATGAGGAGCAGCAGGAACTCATTACTTCCAGACTCCAGCTCGGAAGAGCAGACGGTAAGGGCAATAACGAACTTATGGCAAATATCGTATTTGCTTATTCGGGCGGCCGCTATGAGGAAGTTAAGTGCAAACCGGATGTAAGCCCTATCTATGCTGACTTAAGCGGCATGCCTTTTACGGGCATATTTACAGCTGAATATGATGGACTCCGCATTCAGTCAGAATATTATTCCAGGCTTTTGGATAAGGCCGGAATTCCCAATAAGCACATCAGATACAGAGGCGTGTCACATGCTTTCCTTGATTATTTCGGAATCCTGCCTCAGGCACAGGCAGCTATCCTCGAGATGTGCGATCAGGTAAGAAAGGTTTGGGGAATCTAAGGGAAAATGGTTTCGAAGATAGTTACAGAGAATATCGAAGCGCTTAAGAATGCGCCGCAGACGTTCGAGTCGATCTATACGATCATAAAGAACAGGTTCACCAGTGAGCTTTTCGGCGAATGGCTCGAAAACGGTGATATCTGCAAAATGTCCTATTACGAGCTTTATGAGAGGGTGGATCTTTTCTCGAAGGCTGCGATCACATATGCAGAAAAGCAGGAATCAAGCAGCAATTTCGTTGGAATCTTTCTTGAGAACTCATGCGATTGGGTAGCTTTGTTCTGGGGCCTTTTGCAGGCAGGCTTTAAGCCGATCCTTCTTAACACAAGACATAACATCAACATCAATAACGACATCGTTAAAGAGATGGATCCTGTTTTTGTCGTATCTGAAGATGCACGAATCGACAGGGCTGTTTCTGTTAAGGACCTTCTCGAAGAGGGCAAATCAGTCAAGTTCGATAAGTCCATGGTTAATTGGGCTGACGAGATCATCCTCATCACATCAGGTTCTACATCAAAGCCTAAGATCATCAGCCACAGCGGTAAGACGATCTGTCTGCAGGTTGAGATGAGCGCTGATATCGTAAAGACAAACCAGTCTATCCAGTACAATGCAAAGCTCGATATCCATAATCTTGCGTTCCTGCCGTTCTATCACATCTTCGGCCTTATCGCGACACTCATGTGGTTCATGTTCTTCGGAAGATGTTTTGTATTCCTGCCGAAGTACGATGCGCAGAGCATTCAGTTTGTATGTAAGAGAGTGGGAGTTACTCATTTCTTTGCTATTCCTTTGGTCTGGAATAAGACTGTTGCAGCGCTTGAAAGGGAAGTCTCAAAGCAGGGAAAGACTGAGAAGTTCAATAAGGCTATCAGGTTCTCTAATAAGCTTCAAAATATTTTCCCGCTCCTGGGACCTGTCATTGTCAGGAATATCATTTTCAAGAAGGTAAGACGCCAGCTCATGGGCGAAAAGCTCGCTTTCCTTATCTCCGGCGGCGGATTTATTGCCCCCAGAACTTTGGAAGTGCTTAACGGATTAGGCTATTCGATCTATGCAGGCTACGGCCTTACCGAGTGCGGCGTTATCTGCGTTGAGCTCTCAAGAAAGTCCAAGTTCAGAAATGGCACGAGCACGGGTAAGATCTTCAGCAATGTTAAGTATAAGATCAGTGAGCAGGGCGAACTTCTTATACCTAAGGATCACTCAATGAACGGTATCTATGTTGATGGAAAGTTCAATGAGTTTAATGAAGATTTCTATCCCACGAACGATCTCGTTAATATCGATGAGACCGGAAGACTTCATATCATCGGACGTTTGGACGATGTTATCATCGGACCTAATGGTGAGAATATCTCACCTGAAGAGATCGAATCTCGTATCGACAAGGGCGCCTTCACACAGGAAGCCATGATCAACTGCCAGCTCCCCGGAACAGAAGAAAAGCAGATGGTTCTTGTTCTTGCAGATGACGGCACGATGGGCGCTTTCGAGAAAGCTTCATCACTTAAGTCAGTATTCACATCGATCGATACACTTACAATGTCCGAGAGACCTGTTAAGGTGCTTAACCTTATCGGCACGATGCCTGAGAACTTCAAAGGCATTGACCGTAAGGCTTTGAGCAGCAAGCTCGAAAAGCAGGAGCTCTTTGCAACCGAATGTACAAGACCTACTGAAGAGGAAGTTACACGTACAAGAACTGCAGAATATACCGAGCTTATCTCCAAAGTCTGTGATGTATATGCTGAAGTTCTTAACAAGGACAGATCAGAGATCACTGAAACATCAAATTTCGTTACGCTTGGCGGTGATTCTATGGAATATGTCGAGATGCTCTCCAAAGTTGCTGAAGCTACAGGCAGAAATCTCAACATGACCGAGACTCCGCTTATCACGCCTATGGCAATTGCGGATTATCTTATCGAACAGAATAAGGAGTCAAAAGAATAATGTTTTTAATCAGATGGCTCCTCATCTTAAACAGCATAATCCCTGCTTTGATCCTTTTCCCGATAAAGAAGATCTATCTTCGTAAGGAAATAAAGCAGAAGTATAAGGGACCTAAGATAATCGCCATGAACCACACTGCTTTCCTGGATTATGTCGAGGCTCTGCTCGCATTCCCGGGAAGGAGAAAGTATGTGCTCGTTGGAGCGCAGTTCTATGCATTTAATCCTTTCCTTACGTTCCTTTTGAAGGCTATGGGCGTTATCCGTGTTGATGAAGTTACAGGCAATATGGATGCTGTAAATAAGGCTGTTGAGGTGCTTAACAAAGGCTGCGATATTCTGATCTTCCCGGAAGGTCATATTGAGACCGAAGGAAAGCTCATGGAATATAAGCAGGCAGCAGCTCTTATCTCATTAAGCTCAGGCTGTCCTATCGTTCCTGTTTTCCATAACGGAAGAATAGGTCCCGGCAAAAGAGATCTGGTATTTGTAGGAAGCTACATGTATCCGGATTCTTATATCTGCCGTGAAGGCCTTGATACATTGCAGGAAAGGGCAGAGGTATTTACAAGAGAGCTCCAGGAGAGGACTGAAACTTACAGGCAGTTCTATTTAAGAAACTTCCTTATTGCTGACGGCGAAAAGTTAAAGCGCCCGAAGTATGCAGGTTTCCTTTATAACTTCATGAAGGCTACGGCTATGCCGGGTATAAAGCTCCTCATGAGAACAAAGATCACTTACGGCGGCGATCTTGCGCGCGGCACCAGATATATGGACAAGGGCATGGTAATCGTCGCAAACCATTCATGGTGGATCGATTCGGCACTCCTTTATTATGTTTTCAAAAGAGTTTACTGCAGGAGCCTGGCTGCAAAGGACGTTGCTGAAGTTAATAAGTCATGGGGCTTTTTCGAAAAGGCCATGGGATGTGTATTGCTCGACAGATCCGGATTTGACTGGAATTCTTTGAAGACCATGATGAACGGTCTTAAGAACCATGAACCTTTCATTATCTTCCCGGAAGGACATATGAATTACGACGATGAGCTCATCGAATTCCAGAAGGGACCGGCTATGCTCTCGATCTATACAAAGAGGCCCGTAGTGCCTGTTTATATTCATACATCTTATAAAATGTTCAAGCCTACAAGATTCGTTGTCGGAGACCCGATTGAGTTTGACAAAGAAGGGCTTGTAACAGATAATGAGTCTTTGGAGAAAGCCAATGAAATAATGCGCGAAGCCTTATACAGCTTGAAGCGTCAGGCGATCTCCGAGACCAAGCCTAGTATGAATTCTTACATCAGAAAGATAAGAGCCGAGATGAAGGCAAATCTTGAAAAGATCAGTAAGGAGATCGAAGAGGCAAGGAGTGCAAAAGCTGGTGGAAAATAGGGAAATGATATTTTTAGACGTTAAGCTTTATTAAGATTGGAAATATCTTAAAAATCAGTTTTCAAATATTAATTCATATAAACAAGGAGAAAAGAAAATGGCTGATTATGTAATTCTCACAGACAGCTCAACAGACCTTACAAAGGATCTCAGAAAGAGATTCGGCATTGACGATTATCTTCCGGGAAATATCACATTCCCTGACGGACATACCGAAGACTCTACGCTCGACTGGGAGAATATCTCACCTCAGGATTTCTATACATCAATGTCAAAGGATTCAATGTATACGACAGGTATCAAGAACATTGAGGTTCAGGAAGCATTTTTCGAGAAGTATCTGAAGCAGGGTCTTGATATCCTCTCAATCTCACTTTCTCATTCTCTTTCAAATACATTCGATTCATGCAGAAAGGCAGCACAGAACCTTCTTGAAAAGTATCCTGAAAGAAAGATCATCTGCGTTGACTCACTCCGTTATTCCGGCGGCGACGGTCTCCTTTGCTCTTATGCAGGCGAGATGAAGCAGGAAGGCAAGTCTTTGGAAGAAGTTGCCGAGTGGCTCGAAAACAATAAGCACAGATGCCACCAGACAGGTACAGTTGACGATCTTAAGTTCCTTGCAAAGATGGGACGTTGCTCTAATGTTTCCGCATTCATGGGATCACTCATCAACATTAAGCCTATCGCTGAGTTCAACCGTGACGGTATGAACCAGATCATCACAAAGGTTACAGGCTATAAGAAGCTTTTCTCTGCCGTGATCGAATACATGAAGGCTACTATCGATCCTGAGCCGAAGAGGATCTTCGTATCCCACACATTCCGTAAGGCACAGTGGCTCCAGCTCCAGGAACTTATCCGCGAGAATTTCCCTACTGCAGAGATCATTCCTACAACAGTCAACATGGCTAACGGTTCTTCCATCGGCCCCGGCATGGTAGTTGCTTTCTACATGGGTAAAGAGATCTCTGAAGGTCTTGCTGAAGAGACAAAGATCTTAGAAGAGATCAAGGCTAAGCTCTGATGAATCCTGTATTAGCAATAATTTTAATAGTTTTAGCTGTACTGCTTATCGGCGGTTTTATCTTCATGTGGGTCTTCTGCATGAAGATCGCTAAAAAGCAGTATGCGAACATGTTTATCCGTGACTCACAGCAAAAGTGGGCCAGGGGAAACAGCGCGCCCGAAAACGCCGAGCACACGGTAATGTTCGATACCGGCATGAAGTGGGGCAATGAGAACGCTTCCTACATGACCGAGATCGAAGTTACTTCTTTTGACGGACTCAAGATGAAGGGCGAATATTTTGATTTCGGATATGATAAGGCAGCGATAATAATGGCGGGCAGGGCAGAGACCTGCAAATATTGCTATTATTTCGCTGATCTCTATCAGAAAAATAATTACAACATTATTGTTGTAGACCCCAGAGCTGCAGGCCTCAGCGAAGGCAAGTATACAGGTTCGGGAATCTTAGAGGGAAAAGATCTTGATGCATGGATCAGAAAGGTCCATGAGCAGTTTAAGATCGACCACTTCGTTATCCACGGTATCTGCATCGGTTCTGTTGCTGCGATAAATGTTGCAGCTGAGCATAATCCTTATGTTGATGCGATCGTTTTGGAAGGACCTTTCATTTCTTTCTACAACGTATTGAAGCAGAGGACAAAGAACCTTGGAAAGCCCACATTCCCTGTATGTCTTCAGATGGGACTTCTTTTCAAGAAATATGCAAAGATCGACATTTTCAAGAATAAGCCCATTAAGGCCATAAGGAATGTCGAAGTGCCCCAGCTCATGATCTGCGGCAGGCAGGACGTTTCATCACTGCCTAAGTATTTCGACATGATAAACGATGCCAGCGGCTCAAAAAGAAAGCAGATGGTCTGGTTTGATGAGGGCGCACATTCTCATTTGAGAATCAGGAATCTTGAAGCTTACGATAAGGCAGTCACTGACTTCATCAATTACAAAGGTTAAATAATAGGAATAAGGAAGAGACCGGATTAAATGGAATTATCAGTTCTTAAAAGGATGCTCATAGGCGGAGCAAAGAAGATCCTTGATAACAAGCAGCAGTTAAACGAGATGAATGTTTTCCCGATACCGGACGGTGATACGGGTACGAACATGGATAAGACGATGGGCGGCGTTCTGACCGTCCTTTCCGAGATCGGCGACAGGGACTTAAGGCCTTCTGATTTCGACGAACTTTATACCGGTGCCCTCATGAGTTCACAGGGCAATTCCGGCGTTATCCTCTCGCAGTGGCTCAAGGGTTTCCTCAAGGCTTTTAAGGATTTCGATGAACTTAATGCAGGCTCTCTTTATGCAGCATTTTTGGCAGGTACCGAGAGTGCTTATAACTCAGTAGCAGAGCCCGTTGAAGGCACATTCCTTACAGTATGCCGTGAGGCGCAGGAAAATGCCGAAGATAATCTGGACGAAGATACAACGACTGAACAGTTCATGAGAGATATCGTTGAGGGCGCTTCCGAATCTTTGAAGCACACACCTGAACTTCTTCCTGTCTTAAAGCAGTATGACGTTTTAGATTCAGGTGCAATGGGCTTCGTATGCCTTGTAACAGGTATGCTCGAAGCCTTGGATGAGTCTTTTAATATCGATCTTTCCGAATTTGAATCCGTTGCTAAAGCAGGCGCTGCTGCAATGGGCGAAGGCCTTGCAGAGTTCGGTTACTGCACAGAGCTTATCCTTAAGATCGACGACGATAAGGTAGCATCTTTTAATGAGCCCCTCGTAAGGTCCGATATGAGAGACTTCGGTAATTCCCTGGTCCTCGTTCAGGAAGGCAAGCAGGTTAAGGTCCATATCCATACCGTAAAGCCTGAAGCCGTAATGACTTACTATCACAGATATGGTGAGTTCATTAAGATCAAGATCGAAAACATGACGATCCAGCACCATGAGAGCTTTGCTTCAGGAAAGAAGGATGTAGCTATCGTGGCTGTTGCTGACAGTGAGGAATTTGCAAGCCTTTTCAAGAACTACGGCGTAAATGAGATCGCAAAGGGCGGACAATCCAATAACGTATCTGTCCAGACCCTTACGGAAGCATGCAAGGCCGCATCTGCAAAGAACATAATCATCCTGCCTAATAACAAGAACATCATCATGACTGCCGAAAAGGTTAGGGAAGTATATCAGGATTCAAAGATCTCAATTGTTCCCACCAAGTCCATGGCTGAAGGATATCTTGCTATTACTCTTGCAGGTACGAACGGTTCAGCTTCTGAGATCGAAGCTAACATGAACGCGGCATTAAAGGGCGTTCACACAGGACTTATTGCAAAATCTGACAAGACAGGTGTTTATAACGGCGTAGATGTTAAGGCCGGAGATTTTATTGGAGTTTTGGACGATGACATCATCACTTGCGCATCATCTGATCTCAAGGAATGCCTTGCTTCATTTATTCCTACGGTTCCGTCAGCATCTTCCTGCAGGTCAGTTCAGATCTTTGCAGATACTGAAGAAGACAAGGCTTTGTCCGATTCTATGAAATCTGACATAAAAACTATTTGCCCCAACGCTGAAATTTCTTCTTGCGTAGGCGGACAAAACATATATAATTACGTTGTTGCGTTTTTATAAGCGCTATTTTGACGAAAGGAAGGTCTAATTGATGTCTGATGGTGAAGATCACCTTAGAAGACAATTCAATTAACTATACGGCTTGCGGCGTTGTTAAGGCGCTGTCCATTAAATCTGACCTTCTTTTCGATTCTCTTTTGCTTAACGACCTACTTCTCGAGCTAGGCTGATCCAGGCCGCTATTTAATAATGTTCAGCCGGCAGTCACAGGCCATTAATCTGTGAGGAATTTTACAAATCACACCTTAACTTATATAATCACAAGGTTGTTATATTAATATAAAGAGGATTTATTTATGTTAACTTGCTTTTCAACACTCGCATGCCCTGATTTTTCATGGCAGGACATTTACTCAATGGCAAAGGACTTCAATTTCAACGGAATTGAGATCAGAGGCCTCGGCCAGGATATATTCTCAGTCAAGGCTCCGCCTTTTACTGAAGCAAATCTTCCCAAGACAGTAGCTAAGCTCAAGGAATTAAAGCTCGCTATCCCTTGTCTTTCATCAGGTGAGCCTGTAAATAATCTTGAGACAAAGGATAAGGCGATCGCTGAGATCCGTGCTTACATCGAGCTCGCTAATAAGCTCGGCACATCTTATATCCGTGTTTTGGGTGACCGTAATCCCGCGCCCGAAAAAGAGATCGACGACGAAGTCGTTATCTCCATTATGAAAGAGCTTGTTCCTTATGCCGAGGAAATGAACGTTACATTACTCCTTGAGACAAACGGCGTTTATGCTGACACCAAGAGACTTAAGAAGGTTCTTGATGCCATCGGTTCTCGTAAGGCAGCAGCTCTCTGGGATATGCATCACCCATACAGATTCATGGGTGAGACTCCTACAGAGACAGTAAATAACCTTGGCGAGTATATAAAACACGTTCACGTAAAAGACTCCGTCATGGTAGACGGCAAAGTTTCCTATAAGCTCATGGGCATGGGCGACATGCCATTGAAGGAAATGTTCGATGCTCTTACATCTATAGACTATCTCGGTTATGTATCTTTGGAGTGGGTCTACAGATGGTCCAAGGATCTGGATTCTGCAGGCATCGTTATTCCTCAGTTCGCAAATTATATGGAATCCTACCGTCCTCAGAAGAAGTTCGAGCTTCAGATGGACACAAGAGGTACAGGTTACTATCCCTGGCCCAAGGAAACCTTGATCGATCTTACATTCCCTGATGTATTGGATAAGATCTGCGAGCTTTTCCCGAACCAGTATGCGTTCCGTTACACAGAGCTCGATTACACACGTACATATCCTGAATTCAGAGACGACGTAGATAACCTCGCAAGAGCATTCCTTGCCATGGGATGCAAGAAGGGTGACCACATCGCTATCTGGGCAACCAACGTTCCCCAGTGGTATCTGACATTCTGGGCAGCAACAAAGATCGGCTGCGTCCTTGTTACTGTAAATACAGCTTACAAGATCCACGAGATCGAGTATCTGCTCCGCCAGTCAGATACATGCACACTCGTCATGATCGACAAGTTTAAGGACTGCGACTATCTCCAGATCATCAACGAGATCTGCCCTGAATTAAAGGACTCTGAACCCGGTAAGCTCGAATCAGCAAGACTTCCTGTATTAAAGAACGTTATCACATGTGAGTCTCACGTTCCCGGATGCTTCCACTGGGATGAGCTCCCTAAGTTGGCTGAAAAGGTCAATGTTTCTGATGTTGAGAAGATCCGTCGTACTATTGATAAGCACGATGTCTGCAACATGCAGTACACATCCGGCACAACAGGATTCCCTAAGGGCGTTATGCTCACACACTATAATGTCGTTAACAACGGTAAGGCAATCGGCGACTGCATGGATCTGTCTTCCTTCGACCGCATGATGATCCAGGTTCCTATGTTCCACTGCTTCGGCATGGTACTCGCAATGACAGCATCTGTAACTCACGCAGTTACAATGTCTCCTATCACTGCTTTCTCACCTCGAAAAGGCTTACACTGCATCAATCAGGAGAAGATCACATGCTTCCACGGCGTTCCTACGATGTTCATCGCAATGCTCGGCCATGAGAACTTCCCAAAGACAGACTTCTCCCACATGAGAACAGGCATCATGGCTGGTTCACCTTGCCCGATCAAGACAATGGAAGAAGTCATTGAGAAGATGCACATGCCTGAGATCGTTATCACATACGGCCAGACAGAAGCTTCTCCTGCAACAACAATGTCCAAGACAACAGACACCATCGAGCAGAGAGTCAACACAGTAGGACCTTCCATCTTCGGCGTTGAGACAAAGATCGTTGATCCTGAGACAGGCGAAGAACTCCCTGACGGTGTGCCCGGCGAGTTCTGCGCACGCGGCTACAACATCATGAAGGGTTACTACAAGATGCCCGAAGCAACAGCAGCAGCTATCGATGAAGACGGCTGGCTCCACTCAGGCGACTTAGCCCTCAAGAGACCTGAAGATGGTTACTACAAGATCACCGGACGTATAAAGGACATGATCATCCGTGGCGGCGAAAACATCTACCCCAAGGAGATCGAAGACTTCCTTTATACACATCCCAAGATCCAGGACGTTCAGGTAATCGGTGTTCCTGACGCTGACTACGGCGAAGAGATCCTCGCAGCAGTAGTCTTAAAGCCCGGCGAAGAGTCATCCGAAGAAGAGATCAAGGAATATGTTAAGACACACATGGCTAAGCATAAGATCCCGAGATACGTTGACTTCGTTGACGGTTTCCCGATGAATGCGGCAGGCAAGATCCTGAAGTACAAGATGAGGGAAGAAGCAGTCGAGAGGCACGGCCTTGAGAATGCGAACAAGATCGTAACAGCATAAAGAATTAAAGCTTAAGAGGTTGTCAGAGATGGCAACCTCTTTTTCTATCGCACCCCGCCATGATTTTTATACAGATCAGCCATTTTTGCCGTCAAGGCTGCCTTCGGCACATTCTTACGAATGCTAACGGCCTTGACTGCATCAGGCTGATCTGTTTTTTGTGTTCAGGCGGGTTGCGGATAGGAGCGATAGTAGTAGGTGGCGGCGAAGCATTCAGGTGCAACTAAAAACACCAGGTCCAAACCTATATAATCGTACTGGTAGTTCGATTTTGTCGGTTTTGAGCCAAAATCTCTGAAAATCGAACCGGCAGTACGATTATATACATTTCGGAACAAAGAAATTGTTTTGCGGTTCTACAATTGTAGAATATACTTCTCAAAAATCTTTTTTAATGTTAATATTTCTTCGTTGACTTTAAATGAATAAGGGAGGTTTTTTATGAGTCTTCGAAGAGTTCTTTTGATGATCGGATGCGTTTTGTCGATCATTGGTGTTTGTGTTCCGATGTATATCGTTAAGGCGGGCACTAAAACTGAGGGCGTCATTTCGCTGATTTCCGGCAATTCGGTAATCTACGGAATCGTTATCATTGTTGCTGACCTGGTTGTTTTAGGTTCTGCGATCGTCGCACTAAAGAAAGGTTATGTTATCGCGACCTTTATCAGTGCGGGCCTTACGTTCTATTCCTGCTGGAACATGATGATCAGCAAGGAGAGCGCTGCAGCTATCCTGGGACTTACCAGCAAGTACATGTCCAGTCTTGGCGGTTCAGCTCTTAAGTACAGCATTGATGACGGTCCTGCTATGGTTCTGCTCCTTTTGGGCGCTGCCGTAATGCTCATCACCATGATCTGGTGCGGATTCGCTGAAGATTAAGTTTTCGCATTAAAACTCAACAAATAATAAAGGCTGCACAGTAGAGTGCAGCCTTTATTACGTGCGCAGATTTTCGGAAGATCAATTTAATTTCATTAAGTTAAACGGGCCCTTGCTGGAAACTTCCCAGATGATGTCGCCGATCTCTTCAGGCGATTCTTTCATACCGTTAAGGATCCATGCGCGGATGATCGCGTTAGTACCGTAGTTCGTATAGATTCCGATATACTTATCTTTGCCTGTGGGCTTCTTGTTGCCGGAATTGAATACTTCGGTAACCTTTGCTGCCGCTGAGAAGATGTCGTTATAGTAATCGACGTCGCAGTTAGGGGAGAGCAGTATATTCAAAAAGTAAGGATGCTTTTTAAGAGCGTAGCAGAGTTCGACGTGGATTTCCTTGCTGTGGATCTTTGCGTGTTCGGCAACTTTTCCCAAGTCAGCTAAAACGACCTTTTTATGCTCATCTAAGAACTCGAAGATGTTGTTATAGTGATAGTAGAATGTGTTGCGGTTGATCTTAGCCTGTGCGCAGAGGTCGGTGATCGTGATGGATGTGAGCTTCTGCTTTTGGACCAGCACGGATAAAGCCTCTAAAATAGCTGCCTGCGTTCTTATAACTCTGATGTCTTTTGTATTTTTCATTCCGAGAAACCTTTTATAATATTTTTCGATATTTCAAATATACCACAATAAATGTTCGAAAACTCACAAATTCTTAAAAATTTCATACAAATATAACAGACTTTAACAATTCGATTTGCCTAAAAAAGAGGCCGTCCGATCGGACAGCCTCTAAAATGGTCTTTTGAAACCTTAAAAGTATCAGAGCTTAGGACCAGCTGCAACGAGTGCCTTACCAGCATCGTTTGTCTCATACTTCTTGAAGTTCTTGATGAATCTGCCAGCGAGATCCTGTGCCTTAGCATCCCACTCAGCTGCATCAGCGT
>JAEEGJ010005031.1_pt1 | contig 42721 bp, 34 predicted proteins | sample 8958761 | NCBI WGS metagenome assembly JAEEGJ01 (sample SAMN16246546, study PRJNA631951) | gut metagenome | biome: gut microbiome; feature: rumen; material: RS-attached | host: Bos | place: Iran: Karaj | collected 2018-10
AAGGCACGTCGACGTCGTATTCTTCGTGGTCTTCGAGCTCGAAATGATCAAACATCACATCCGGAATGTGAATAGGGTGCTTCGTCTCTCTGCCGCCGGACCATGTGGGACTGTATTTGAGCACCAGTTTTTCGCTCTTTCCGGCAAGCTCGTCTTCGTACGGCAACCACGCCATAAAGAGGATCACAAGCTTGCCGTCTTTTTTGAGGATCCTTGCAAACTCGGGCGCAACCTTCTCATGATCGAAATACCAGAAGCACTGGCATGCCGTGATCACGTCAAAAGACTCATCCGGGAAGTCGATCTTCTCAGCTGAAACAACCTTATAATCGATGTCCATGCCGGCTTCTTCAGACAGCCTTTTCGCCTGCTCGATCTGCTCGGGCGAGATGTCTGTGCCTGTCCATTTCGCACCGAACTTATACATGTTGCGCGGCAGAACGCCCGTGCCGGTGCCGAGATCTAAAACCTTCTGGCCATAAACGCAAAGCCCCCTGTCAGCTACCTTCTGATAGAAGACGTCGGGATAGATGTCTCTGTATTTCGCATAGAACTCCGAAGTCTTGCCCCAGTCAAAGGCCTTGCCTTCGTCGATCCTCTTATCTGTAATGTCCATTTTTAATTCCACCTGGCAAAAAACTATTTATTCATTATATCGCAGAGAGTATAGTTAGTTATGTAGGGCAGGATAATAGGTTTTCATAAATTGCGGGAGCTAAAAACGCTCATTTTGGGGAAGTTGTATGAGCAAAGAAAATAGCCAATAAGTCGATGAGATTAAAGAAGTTATGAAAAAGCGGTATGTGGTTTACATTATCTTAGAAGCACTGATAGTGGCAGCGCTGGTGTATATGTTCAGCGTTATAAACCATTTACCGGTGGCGGACAGTATAGCTTCAATAAATCATGACATAACCCTGAGCAAGGATGCTTATATCAGTGATGCCGGTATTACGCTCGCGAAAGGAACGACAGTAAAGCCCACTGTTATCTCAAATGCCAAGGAAGTGAATTTCTATACAGATGTATATGATGGCCGCTTAAGCCTGGATGTAGAATACTTTGTTGAAAAGGAAGACCTGATCAACCTATATGAACAACAGACTTCCAAGTCAAAAGACCTGAAAAAGGATATGCAGGAAAAAGATCTTCTGTTTTCTGCAGTTGGCTTTGTTATCTGTTTGGTGGTTGCATCTGCCATAACGTGGGTATTTAGGGAAAGGGCGCATACATTAGCCGTTCATAGAGTAATAACAGCTATCCTTATTGCTGGTGCTGTCTTTATGCATATAAACATATTCTGAGGCGAATCGCATGAAGATTAAATCTGTCAACAAAATACTCGCAGTAACAACGATTCTGATGTTTCTCTTGGTTACTGCCTATGGGGTTATAAAGACATCAGAGAAGTCCAAGCGAGTCTTTGGGGAATATCAAAAGGAGATCACTGTTAAAGAAAAAATAGTGCTTGATGATCAGAGCATTATTAATCGGTATGGCAAACCGATCATTCTTGAAGCAGGAACAACCGGAGAAATATACGACCTAATCGAGCCGTACGGAGAAAAGTCCGGATACCGGCATATCAAAGCAACGTTTCATCTTGATGAAGGCGGGATGTTTTCCGTAATTCTTCGATATGAACCGGAAAGCGGAAAAGAAAGTTCTATTCCGGAAATAGACATTAACAAGATCAACGATTCGCAAAAGATTACTTCAGAGTTTATTCAGATATATGAAACGTACCATCAGGAAGTAAAGCAAACCATAATCAAAGGCAGCGTTATTTCCGTAATTATTGCTTTAGCAGTGGCAGCATTTATTTGGCTCATCAGGATTTTTATGCGCAAAGATAATGCAGTGAGAATCTTGGTGATAATCACTATTTGCATCGATGTTATTTTGCTGCATGCTGATGCGATTGAGCTGTATATTTCTCTTTGGATATAACAGTTATTACAGTGCCTTAATAAACTCATCCGCCTTTTCCGGCCACACGCATACTTCAGGGAACTTAGGCGCATTAGGATCGTAGGGCCAGGGCTTTAAGAAATCAAGCAAACTTTCAGGGTCGCCGTCGAATTCGATGAGACCCTCTTTTATTGCCTTTACGAGCGCGAAGCTCTGCTCTGCGGAATAAGGTTCGCCGTGCATTCCTTTTGCCCATTCTTCGGTCGGGATCGACAGGCCGTGAGGGCCTCTCGGGAAGGTAATGTGCTCATATTTGACGCCTGCATTTTTGCACGCTTCAGCGTAGAGATAGCTGTTCTCGACGGGCACGAGATCGTCGGTTTCTGTCTGCCAGATGAAGCAGGGCGGGTTGGTGGATTTCACGTGCTTCTCGAGAGAATATTTATCAAGCAGATACTTTGCTTCCTCGTCTTCACGCTCGTAGATGTCGCCGCCAAGTAAGAAGCGGAACGAATCCTGATGCGCAAACTCTCCGGAAGTGATAACAGGATAGGAGAGTATAGCTGCGTCAGGGCGGCAGGAGATGCTGGCGAATTCAGGATTTGAATCGTCGATCTCATCCCAGTAATCGCACACCGATGCACAGACGTGGCCTGCAGCGGAGAAGCCGCAGATGTAGAGCTTTGCGGGGTCGATGCGGTATGCTTCTGCGTTCTTTCTCACAAATCTTATCGCCCTTGCGAGGTCCCGCATCGCCTGTTCCATGACGGGCACGCGGCAGAGCTGGTTGGTCGTGTATGTCATGACGAAGCAGTTGTAGCCGAGTTCATTGAAGTGCTTGGCGACGAGTTCTCCTTCGGGCGGAACGACGACAGCATAGCCGCCGCCGGGGAGGACCAGCATGCATGGATGTGTGGCGCCGTCGTCCAGAAGATATGCCCTTAAGTTAGGCTCAAAATCGAATGCGAGCGGGTATGTATATTCGCCCTTCTGCCAGATGCTGATCTTTTCCATATAGTGAAGTCCCCCTTTTGAGAGTTTGGGAATGTAGTCTTATTTTACGACGGCCCTGTAGATAAGGCTCGCGATTATATCAAGCGCAAAGATGGCCGCCGGCACGTAGCAGAGGATGAGCCACGGTTTTCTGGGCATCTTCTTTTCGAGCTTCTCGAAAAGAGGCACAACCACAAACTGCAGGAACACGCCCGCGATGCCGAAGAACAGGACCGATCTCGCGCAGACGAAACCGTTGATGTTGCCCCAGTTTAAGATCTCCTCGTTGTAGTCCCAGAGCCTTACGTTGAAGAAAGTAAGGCACACCCAGCCGGTTACAAGCTCCAGTATGCCGGACGCGATCGTCGCGAAGAGGAAGACCCAAAGGGGCTTTCTCCTGAACTTGAATGTGAGGCCCAAAATGATGAGGCCGCCGAAGCCGTAGATCGGGATCCACGGGCCGAAGGTCGTGCCGCGCTTGACCCACTCGCCCAGATCGAAGCGGTAGAAGATCTCCTCATAAATGAAGCCGAAGATGCCGCCGAAAGTAAACACGAGCATCAGCAGCGGGAATCTGGCCTTGAGGTAAGCTTTGTCCATTTTGGGGTCTCCTTTGGGGTCTTTTTGTGCCTTCTTCAGGTGGCTTATTTTATCGTAAAGCTCAGCACTATGTCGAGCGCGAAAAGCCCGAATAGAGCGAATGTAACAATGTTAAACGCCTTCGGGCGCTTCTTTTGGATCCGTTCTAAAAGGGGCAGGACGCCGTACATCAGAAGCATCCCGAAAATGCCCCAGGTGAGGACCGATCTGACGCAGATATAGCCGTTAATATGTCCCCAGTTGAGGATGACATTCGAATAGTCCCACAGCCTCATGTGGAAAAACTTGTCGAAGACATATCCGCTGATTAGCTCCAGAAGTCCGCACGAAGCTGTCGCGATGATGAACACCAGCCAGGGCTTTTTCCTGACCTTTACCGTGAGCGCGAGGATCAGGAGCGCACCCACCCCGTAGATCGGTATCCACGGTCCGAACGTCGTCCCGCGCTTGAAGAAATGTCCCTCATTGATGTATCCGCAGATCTCCTCATATATGAACCCGATGAAGCCAGCGACCGTGAAGATCAGCATTAAAAGCGGGATGAGTTTTCTGGCGGGTTTCCTGGACACCGGAGCGGCTCCTTTTCGAGTGGTTATTAGTCCATTATATAAAACTTTCCGGATATTGTAGGGAAGAGATCAAATTGATGTGCGGCTGATCCACTCAGTATAGTTGATCAGCGTTCCGTAAACAGCAGTGTTGATCTTCGCCGCCAGATACCGCGTATCAAGCGGCTGATCCTCAGTGTTATAGGTGAAGAAAACATCCTGATCTATGAGCAAGCCCGCATCCGCGAAAGTGCTGCACTTGAGCTTGATATCGCGATTATAACTAGCATAATTCATCAGCCCGAAATGCTCATGGAACTTGCATGTATCAAGCTCCGTAATATACAGCACAAAATCCGGAAACTGCGGCTTCTTCACGCCCGGGAATCTCACCTCCGGCTCATACTTAAACGGTATGCCCATCTCAGTGTAAAACATCGCTATTTCCTTTTCAGCCGCCGACCTGTACTGAATCCCGTTAAACGGATGAAGCATCGGCTTCGGATACATCGTGTTTGCATCGTTTTTAAAGGCGTCAAAATACTCCTTGTTCAAAATAACATGCCTGTTATAATCCGCCCTTAACCGCTTCACCACTTTTGGAGGATCGTACTCCGGCGGCGGCATCCTGTAATAGCAGTTCCAGATAGCCTCATAGACTTCCAGCTGCCGCTCCAACTTTTCGCGCTCGACTGCAGCTGCATACATCGCCTGACCGCGTTCTGAATTCAGGTTATACCTGTGTTCGGAACTGATCATCCGGACCGTTTGTATTCCTCGCACACTATGCGTGTGCATGTTGTATTTCGGCAACTGCGACAGCCGCTTTCTGCAGTAGTTTATCTTGAGAGCCAACAGCTCTTTTGGGATGTATTTATCTGTATATTCCATACCCTGATTCTAGAAGATCTTAGTGCAGTTTCAACCGACAAAACCCGACAAAACTCGACAAAATACGACAAGGGTAAAACCTGCAAAAACCGTCTTCTGACGGTAAAGAAGAAATAAGTAATAATCTATTATAGGCGGCGGTTTTTTGGCGGAAATTTTTTGCATAGCTAACGGGAATTTCTGGTGGGACAGCTTGATTTGCTCTGTTTCCGAAAATCGATACGTTTAGCGGCAATTTCGTATCGAAAAACTGCAACAAGGGGCCGTGTTTCCAAAATTCGATACATTTTGAGCAAAAAGCGTATGCTTTTTTGGAAACAGCCGACAGGAGGGGCAGAAAGCGCCCAAAACAGCCGGCAGGTGAAATCCACAAAAAAGGCGCCCCACAAGCAAAGTGAGGCGCCCCGTAGAAGCAGTGAATAAAAGGATCAGCTCTCCTTAAAGTCTTCCCATGTTCTGGAATCTTCCTCAAAGCCCTTAGCAGACTTGAGCTTGACGATGAGCTTTACGATCAGGCCGGAGCAGAGGATCAGGATAACGACGCCCCAACCGAAGACGATGTTGGCCCAAAGCGCGTAGCCGTCAGCAGCGCCGTAGATGCCGCCGCCCTTGAAGAGGTTTACAAGGTTCCAGACAAAGAGACCGATGAGGACAATAGGTGAGATGACCTTGATGGAGGGGATGAACCACCAGAAGGGCATCTTGAACTTGCCTGTGTTGCGGTTGAGCTCGTCAAGGATCTTGCTTGTCTTGAAGAACCAGCCTGCAGCGATCATCTCGAGGATGCCCGTGATGATGAGCGTGTAGCTGTTGATGAAGTAATCGACGATGTCGAGGACCGCAAGGCCTGCGCCTGTTACGTAGATGAGGCTGATGACGCCCTCGACAAGGCAGATGATAAGTGTTGTCTTCTTCTTGTTGAGCTTGAATTTATCGGAGACAGCAGTCGAGATGCCTTCGATGATCGAGAAAAGAGAGTCGATCGCAAGAGTGATCAGGCAGAAGTAGAAGATGAACGCGAAGATCATGTTGAAGACGGGGCTTCCCGAGATCTGGACGATTGCCTGGGGATAGATGATGAATGCTGTTGCGATGCCTGAAGCGGACATGTTGTCGAGCATTCCGACGCCTGCCATTGTCGTGAACATAACGACGCCTGCGAGGATGCTGATGAACATGTCGGAGAAAGAGATGATGACCGTGTCGATTACGATGTTGGAGTCCTTATCGAGGAATGAGCCGTAAGCGAACATGATCGCCATTGATGTCGAGAGTGAATAGAAGACCTGGCCGATAGCGTCTACCCAGAGGTTGGAGTCAGCAAGAGCTGTCCATTCGGGGATGAAGAGCTTTGCGAGGCCGGCCATTGCGCCTGGCATCATAATGCCGCGGATAGCCATGATGAGGAGGCAGATGACAGGGAGGGATACCGTGTATTTAACGACCTTTCCTACTGTTGTCGTGCCGTTCCTGATGCAGAGATAGCACAGGGCCCATGCTGCGATGAGGCAGCCTACAACGGGCCATGAGATCGTTGTAAATCCGGTTGTTGTTCCTGTGGTCTTGATCGTTGTAGCCCAGAGGTTGCTTGCGGCTTCTGTGTCGCCTGACATGCCGAAGAATTTGTAGCTTAAGACGAACATGAGGATGACCCATGCGAAAACTGCGGCGTAGTAGATAGAGATGCCGATACCGTTGGATACAGCGAGCCAGCCGATGCCTTCAGTCTTCTTGTTTAACGCACGCATTGAGCCGGGCGCACCCTGACGGGTATATCTCGCGACAGAGATCTCCATCATGAGGAGCGGAATGCCGATGACGAGCATTGCGATGAGATAAACAAAAAGGAAAGCGCCGCCGCCGTACTTAGCGGCCAAACCCGGAAATCTCCAGGCGTTTCCCAAACCTACGGCAGAACCGATTGCTGCCAGAATAAAAGCGGATCTTGATGTCCATTTTTCGCGCATAAGATAACACCCCCTCGCACAACGATAATAATACTTCACGCCCGCATAACAAGTCAAAGATAAATATTCTGTGATAAAATTCTAGTGATTGGAAAGGGGTAATATTATGAAAAATACTAAGATTGCAGCTTCATTGCTGGCTGTTGCTATGCTCGCGGGCGTTTTCGCGGGCTGCAGCAAGACTTCAGACATCACAGCAGACAAGTTCGTCAAAGCATGCGGAAAGCTGGGCCTTGAAGAATACGAAGACTACCTGGACAGCATGCCCGGATTGTCTGACGCGGAAGACGGCTGCTACATGGTGGCCGATGATGAGGATACCATTGAGGAACTGATGGAAGAGACATTGAAGCCTTTCCTGATACTCATGGATCTTGATGACGATATCGAAGCTGAGGACATCACGTCCATTTCCGCGGCGGTAAAGGGCACAGGCTTTGAGGACATGAAAGACTACACGAGCCTGGATGAACTTAAGACCAATGGCGCGGCTGCGATCCAGATCACGCTTAAGAAAACGGATTTCGCCGAAGAGATCATTGACGGTGCCGATGACCTGTTAAGCATCGCAGGCATAAGGTCAAAGCACTTCTCGGACAAGGAATATCTTTCCTCAAAGAGTGAAGGCTACATAAGACTGCACGTTGATCTTAAGAGCTTCGCGAAGGCCATGTCCGATAACGATACTGCGGTGAATGAATTCAGGAGTATAGCGGGCATTGATATTGATGATTTCTTTGGAAGTTCCAAAGGCGATATCGCTGCATCGATCGATGTCAAAGGCGGAAATATCTTTATCCTCTTAGGATGCGCCATCAATTCGAAAGCCTCTGTATATGAGGATTTCCTGGCGGCGTTCGGCATCTTAAACGACGCGATGAAGCTCTCTGACAACAAGGCTTTTTATGATGATCTGGCAGATGTTTTCCCGTCACTTTACAAGTATATTCTGAAGGCCAGACAGGGCGGAAGCGGTGTGAATCCCGGCGTTACACAGATGGTCGGCGTATCTCTCCCCACAAAGGATCTCCAGAGATGGAATCAGGAAGGCGCGAAAATGAGGGAAGAACTTGAGGACAAGGGCTACAACGTTGATCTTCAGTTCGCTTCAAATGATGTTCCAACCCAGATATCCCAGATTGAGAACATGATCAATTCAGGCTGCAAGGTCCTGATAGTAGCTGCTATTGAGTCCTCATCCCTCAATGAGGTTCTCGAAAAAGCCCATCAGAAAGGCATTACCGTAATCGCATACGACCGCCTCATCCTCGATACCGAATACGTTGATTATTATGTATCTTTCGATAAATACCAGATAGGAGTCATGCAGGCGGAGTATATCGTCAAGCAGCTCGATCTGGAAAATGCAAATGGCCCGTTCAATATCGAGTTCACGACAGGTGATATCAGCGATATCAACGCAAGCTATTTCTACATTGGTGCCATGGATGTATTAAGGCCTTATATCGAATCCGGCAAGCTCAGGGTGCCCTCAGGCCAGATGAGTTTTGAAGATGTTGTGACAGATGTGTGGTCGACGGATAAAGCTAAGGCCAGGGCGAAAAAGATCATCGCCACATACTATTCCGGAGGAGAACAGATAGATGCATGGCTCTGTTCCAACGACTCCACGGCTCTGGGCGTCGAGATCGCCCTTGAAGCCGGCTATGCCGGAAAATACCCGGTAATCACGGGCCAGGACTGCGATATCACAAATGTGAAGAACATTATAAAAGGCAAGCAGTCCATGTCGGTTTTCAGAGATACCAGGATCCTTGCATCCCAGGCCGTAAAGATGGCTGATCAGATCCTTAAGGGACAGAATGTGGAGTGCACGGATACGGTTACGTATAACAACGGAAAGAAGACGGTTCCCTCATACCTTTGCCTGCCTGTGTTTGCAGATGCAGACAACTACAAGGAGATCCTTATCGGCAGCGGATATTATACGGAGGCCCAGCTCTCATAATCTGTGGAAAATGCAGTAAACCTGCTTTTCGCGGGGGCAAAACAATAGGTATTATTCATATTTTGCAAAACAAGTCAAAATAAAATGATTTGTAGTATAATTCGGGTATTCCCAAAAGGAGGGTATTTTTATGAAGAGAATTAAGGCTATGGCAGTAGTACTTTCAGTTGCTATGCTTGCAGTTGCTTTCGCAGGATGCGCTAAGACAACTACTATTTCCACAGACAAGTTCCAGAAGGTATGCGAGAAGCTTAAGCTCGAGGAATTCGATTTCGACGATGATTCTCCGGAATTAGAGGATGTTGAGGACGGCTTCTATGCTGTTGCTGACAAGGACATGGTCGAGGATAAGGAAAAAGAACTCGAGGGCATGCTCAAGTCCATGAAGCTTGACGGCATCCTTGATACTGATGACGTTGAGTCTTTCGCATTCGCAGTTAAGTGCACAGGTATTGATGACGTCAAGGACGCTATGAAGGATCCTGAAGATATCGCTGACCTCCAGCTCGACGGTGCTCTTGCATTCCAGATGACACTCAGCGATGACGGTTATGCAGAAGACATTATGGACGCTATCGAGGAGCTCCTTGATAACGCAGATATCGACGTTAAGGACCTCACAAAGCAGGAGTATATGGCTTCCAAGAAGGAAGGCTACTTCAGATTCCACATCGACATCGCAAAGCTCTCCAAGATCATCCTTGATAACGATGACATCATGGAACTTCTTGAGACAGCAGCTGACAAGATGGATCTCGACGTTGAAGAACTTCTTGAATCACTTTCCGGTGACGTTGCTTTCACACTCGAAGTAAACGGCAAGAACATCTTCTTCCTCGCAGGCGGCTCACTCAACACAAAGCCCACTGTGATCAACAGCTTCGCAAGCTCATTCGGCGCTTCCATGAACCCCATTAAGGTTCCCATGAACGAGAAGTTCATCGAAGAGAAGCTCGACGATTCACTCGATACGATCCTCAGCAATGTGAAGAATGCTAATATCGATTTCTGATAAACGGATCAATTGAAGATTTTTAAAGGCGCTGTCCCACACGGGGCGGCGCTTTTTTTACACCGGTTTTAAATACTGCGAAAATCAGAACATTGACGGCGGGAACAGTCTCGACAGCGTCCTTAATGCCGTGCCGAAATTCGTCAGATCCATGAGGATGCCTGAGAACAGGAATGACAATATGAGGTAGACCGGCAGGATCGAAGAGAAGATCTTCGAGCGCGCCGTGCGGAGCGGCAGGAGCGTCATTACCGTGCCGGCAACAAATGAGATAAGCGTTACGAGGAGCGTATATAAGATCACGTGCAATGGCGAAAATTCTGTCCGCGACACAATAAAGCAGACGATGGATACGATCGTTGCGGGGAACGTGAATACCGCCACCTGGATAAGTCCGAGATAGATCCTTGCGGCAAGGCCGAAACGCAGATAGATGCGGTTGTCCTGGTCGTTTAAGAACGCGAGAGTGCCGAGGAGCGCTGCCGTGAAGATGAAGAAGCCTGCGAATTTGTAGAGCGGGATCGGTACCTTCTCGGAGCGTGTGAGGGCGTTGTAGACAGAGCCTTCGACGCTCTCCAGTGCAAAGAGGAAATCGTCATCCATGTACTTGCCGAAGATCTCTTTAAGCTTCGGGTCATGGGCGTCGACTTCATAGCCTCTTGCGGCAAATGTATCGCTGATTATCTGGCGCGCAGCGTATGCATAGAAGTTCCTGAAAACTTCTTCGCGCGACAGGAAAACGAAGCTCGATGCCGGTGTGGAGATCTGTCTGATGTCGTAGCGGGAGCCTGATGCAGTAAGATGTTCGGCAAAACCTTTAGGGAAGACATAAGCAGTATTTGCCTTGCCTGATGCGAGGTCCTTATAGATCTCGTCTTCGTCATCCACCTTGTAGAAGTGGAAGATCGAATTCATCGTGCAGATCTCATCTACGATAGCTTCGGTATCTTCTGAGCTGTCTTCATTTAATACCGCTACGGGAATATAGATGGATGTCTCTTTTGCAGGCACGAGAATGACCAGAAGGGCCATGATTATTATGACTCCGCTCATTACGTACATCGCGGGGTTTATGAGGCTGCGCTTGGCAAGGACCGATAATCTGTTTAGGAATAATCTCATAAGAACATCGACCTCATAAAGAATCTGATCAGGTAATAGAACGGGTTAAAGACGGCTGCCTTCTGGAAGAAGACAGGCATAAAATCAATAGGGATCAGGCCGCCGGCAAGATACATTAAGATCGTGCCTGCGCCGAAAGTGATATAGGATACGGCCGTCGGGCTCTTAACAAGATAGCAGAGGCCCGTGCCGAGCAGAGCGATTATGAGCACTGCAGGAAAGACCGTTACAAGCGACAGTAGCTTCATCGAATCGAAGATAAAGCAAAGGCAGATAAACAGCAGCAGGTAGACCAGATAGATCATTGATGCTGCGCACCCTGTCTCGATAAGGAAGATCTTCCATGTCTTTATGCCGGAGAGCTTTGCGCGCGCCCTGAAGATGTCGTTGTTGCCCTTGAAAAAGAACGAGATAACAAAGACCGACATCAGCATGATGTAGAGCGTATAGGACGCTGTGAGACGCTCTCTTACTGCATATTTGGCGACAAGGTCGTTGACGTCGACTTTGTTGTAAAGGGTCTTACGGTTCATTACGTAGGAGAAGCTGTTGTTAGATACTTCGCGTTCGATCTCCCATGCGTCACCATCCGAGAAGCCCATTTCCTTCGCATATTCTCCCGCAGTCAGAATAGATGCCTGCGCGGTTCCGAGAAGGTCGCTCATCGCATAGAGAAGGTCGTTTACGACATGTTCTTCGAATGTGTCGGCGTCGCGGTAGATGACCGTTACCATCTCAGCATCAGGCGTTCCCATGTTCTCGATGAAGCCTTCAGGTACGATGATGCCGGCGATCGCGTCGCCCTCTTCAACGAGGCGGACGACCTTTTTCTCGGTGTTTACCTGCTTGATGTCGATCGTGTGCTTGACGCTGTCCATCTGCTTGACGAGGCCGATTCCGAGCCTTGAGTAAGCTTCGTCGTCAGGCACGTAGCATGCGACCGTGGCGATGCTGTCCGTGCTGTCCTCGAAAAGGAACTCCGACGCATACATAACGAGCGCAAGCATGGCAATGCCGAGTGCCAGGAAATAACACAATACATAAGGAATAAAAAGCAATACTCTTTTTAAGTATGCCTTGATCATCCGAGAGCCTCCGCGGGAGGTGTGCCAGCAGGAAGAAGTGAGGATACGCCGTTCTTGAGAAGATAGATTTTCGAGCAGTGCTTAAACATCTCTTCGCTGTGGCTTGCGATAAAGACAGTGCCGCCCTTGGCCCTGAATGAATCTATGAAGTTGATGATGTCATTTTTTGCAGGGATATCAAGAGCTGCCAGGGGCTCATCCATGAGAAGGATGTCGGGTTTGGACAGGAGCACGGAAGCTATGGCCAGACGCTTTTTCATACCGCCTGACATGCGCTTCACCTTGAGGTCGATGAACTCGTTTACTTTGAGGATCGACAGCTCCGTGTCGGTGAGTTCTTTTAATATCTCAGCCCTGCTTAAAGGAGTCCACATCTTGAGGTTGTCCATCGCGGTGAGCTCGTCGATCAGGGCGTTTTCCTGGGTGACGAAGCCTGCTTTGCCGCCGACTTTAATAGTGCCCTTCGATGTTCTGCGAAGGCCGGCGATAGCGGACAGCAATGTGGATTTGCCTGAACCGTTAAGACCCAGAAGACCTATTACTTCGCCTCTTCCGGCTGATATGGTGACGTCGGTCAGAACGGTTTTCTTGTACTTGAGCGAGACATTCTCGATAGTTACGATTGGATCGGCCATATATCCCTTCACTCCTTATCAGATAGAGTGATTATAGCATAGAGGCAGATAGGGGAGGGGCAATTAAGCCTGGCCCGCATGAGCGTGGATGAATTCTTCGAGCTCATCGGGAGCAATCGCGGAACCAAGGAAAAGACCCTGGAATCTGTCGCATCCGCTGCCTGCAAGTATCTCAAACTGGTCTTCCTGACCTACACCTGTAGCTGTTACCGTGATGTCGATGTCGTGCATCAGGGTGATCGCAGATCTTGTAAGGATACGGACAGTCGCATCAGTTGCAAGGTCTGAAGTGAAGTTGCCGTCGAGCTTTAAGACTGACACAGGAAGCAGCGGGATCGCATTGAAAGATGAGTAGCCTCTGCCGAAGTTATCGAGCGCCATCTTAACGCCTGTCGTGGCGAGCTCTTCTATTGTCATCCTGATGTCTGCAAGGCTCGAGATAAGGCTCTCTTCCTGAAGGTCGAGAATGAGATTCTTAACGTTGCAGTCCGTGTATGAGACGATGTTCTGGAAAGCCTGAATGAAGTCGGTCTCACGGAGCTGGTAGTTCGAGATGTTGATATTCATAGTGAGTTCCGGATCGATCTTGTTGATCGCGGTAAGCGCGCTTAAGGAATTCTCCAGGGAGAAACCGCCGACACGGCGCATATAGCCTGCATTCTCAGACGCTGCAAGGAATACCTGCGGCGGGATGGAGATTCCGTTCTTCTCGAATCTTAAGAAGGCCTCAAAGCCGGTGAGCTTACGGTCTGCAGTAAAGCAGGGCTGGTAAGCCATGTGAAGGCTTCCGTCAGTAATGGCGCGTTCGAAGATCGCGATGATCTCATCCTTGCTCTTATCCTTAAAGATCTCTTCGCCCGGCAGAGGTGTGCGCTCTTCATCTTCGGCCTGGCCGCTCTTTGCAGCTGCGGCAGCTTTGCTCATGCGCTCTTCGGCGATGGTGATCAGCTCGCCGCCGTGACGTGAATCAACGGGGTAGTGGGCAGTGCCGTAGTAGATCGTCGCATTCATGGAATCGAGGCCTGCGGCAAATGCCCTGCCTGCTTCCTTTACGAGCTTTGCGGCGTACTTTTTCTCGCCCTCTGGCGTAAGCTTCCTCTTGAAGAGGATAACGAAGTCGGCGTCGTCGATCCTTGCGACCATGTCGGTCGGATCTGCCGCTTCACGGAGACGGTGAGCCATATTCTGGATAAAGAGGTCCATCGATTTGTGGCCGATCGATCTTGTTATGTTATCGAACCTGTCGAGCGCGAGATATATGATCGTGAACGGACGGCATACCTTGTCCGGAGTATCGCTCTCCTTCATGTTCGAGATATCTTCTCTTATGAGTTTATAAGCTCTTTCAGTGATGGCGTCGCGCCCGGGAAGCGTCGTGAGCGGGTCGATGGAAGAATTAAGAGTTCTTCCGATAGCTTCGCTCAAGCCCTGGTTGCCGCCTATTGATTCGTTGTTGACGATAAGGCTCGTACGGGAGAACATCTGGTCTTCGAGTTCCTTCCTGATAGCCTTGCCGCGCTCTTCGCGCTTGGCATCTTCAATTCCCCTGATCTTTGCAGCGAGCTTGATGACGTAATACTGCAGGAGCATATTGATGACCATCGTAACGAATGTCATCGCGAGAAGGATCGGCGCGGATTCGTTCTGCATCATGACATATTCGTATGTGTAGATCATGAACTGGACGAAGTTAAGTGCGTAGGTGATGTAGAATCCGAACTTGCCTTCGAAAACATTCATCATGAATGACAGGAACATCAGCGCGATGCCTACAAAGATCCTTGTCGGAGTGATGCCGGAGAAGATCTGGAGGGCAAGAAGGCCCATGAAAAGAATCACGCTCGCAAAAACGACAGCGACATATGCCGCATCGTTCTGGAAAAATAGTCTGCCATTATTCTTTTTCATACGCCTTATTATCCTACGAATATGTTATGCATTGTGTTACATGCATTTTAAATAAATATTAATTCTTGAAAATCCCGCACAGGCATCGCCAACATTGCCTATTTTATATTATGGAAGGCGTATTTAGCAATTTGATTTGATTTATTTCACTGTTATAATCTAACTGCAACATTTCCTCCGTTTCGTCTGTATTTAGGGTGAAAGCGGAGATTAACCCGAAGGGAAAAATGGAATTTACTTACGAAGCCAATCTGCCGCTTTTGCGAAAACTCGCCATCTTGCTGCTGGCGTTTTCGGCATCGGATGATAACGATCTCGAGAAACAGTTTGAGATCGTAAATGCGTCCGAGGAAGAGCTTTATGACTTTGAAGCCGCCGGAAAGAGCAGGAAGTCTGACGAGGAGATAGAAAAGGAAGCGGAAGAGATACTGGACACAATAGGTAATTCCATTTTGCGTCTTGCACTCTCTTACCTTCACAACACTGAAGATGCGGAAGACATCTTACAGGAGACGATGATAAAGTTCGTCACCGTAAGACCTGTTTTCGAGAGCGAGGCACACCGCAAAGCATGGCTCATGCGCGTATGCTCCAATCTTGCAAAGAACCGCATTGACTACAACCGTGTACGCGACACGATGGAACTCAACGAAGAGATCGTCGGCGAAGTACAGGAAGACCTGGATAAGGGCGATGAATACAAAGCCATCTGGGATGCAGTGAGAGCACTGCCGGTCAATCAGCGTGAAGCAATCCACCTTTTCTATCAGGAAGGCTACTCGACAGCCGAGATCGCCCTGATCATGGGCAGGCGCGAGGCCACAGTGCGCTCAGATCTTAAGCGCGCCAGGGACAAACTGAGAGAATTGCTGAAGGAGGCAAATGATTTTGATTAAGTATAACGAAATCATGAGTAATGCAACTGTAGATCCTGAGATGAAGTCCAGGATTATGGCTGCTGTCTCCAAAGCGGTCAGGGAGCAGCCGGGCGGCGCAGTTGTAACAGAACTCAAGAAAGACATTGATAAAGACATTGATACTGAAGATTTACCAAAGCCGGTACGCAGAAAGAAAGCCAAGAAGGTACCCATCCCGCTTATCGCTTCGATCGCCGCAGGCGTTCTCGTACTCTTAGGAATCGGCGCTCTTGGTATTGCCGGAGTTTTCAGACAAGCCAGCAATGCTGAAACTACGGTACAAGCACACAATTCAGAGCTTGAATTTCTTGATACTCAGATCAATGCTGCAATTGAAGCTAACGGTGAACCGCTGCAGGCTGATGAATTGGGCGGTGATAAAGCTGTCCGCGATGACAAAAACGACGGTACTAAGAGCCTGGACATGAAGAATCATACCTACAAGTCAGAGGAAACAACGTCAACTGTAAGTCTTCCCGGCGGAGAAGTGAAATCCACCGAGCAGGTAATGGGTGACGAGCGCCTCGACAGGATCAGCAAGGCTCTTCCTTTCAACCTTATGGGAACAGGCGCGAGCGCTTACGGTGAGAATATCGCAGTCGAGATCTTCCTCGGCTCACAGGGCGAGAAGGTCCTGCTCTATGTGGCACCTGAAGGCACTGACCTCATGAAGGAGATCTACACTGCAAAATATGAAGGTACCGGCAGCACAACGCCCGGCGGCACAGCCATGACGCTCTACCGCATACCGTTCAATAACGTAAAAGCGCTTTCAAAGGGCGAGACTTCTGCTGATGTTAACGCAGCGCTCTTTACCAAGGCTGGCAAGACATATCTGATCCTGTTCTCCAACACCTATCCTGTTGATGCCATCAGCAAGGTGGTAGACGCGGTCTGATCTGCCAGATAACTTAAATTAGCGGGTGCCTCTTTTACGGGGCACCTTTTTACATTTGAAAATAGTGCATTTTGTGGGTTTTGCGGCTTCATATTTATTGCATTTATATCGTGTTTCATATGTTACAATGAACCTATCATGTAAATCGGGTTTTAATACCCGAGGCAACCCGATTATTTAATGGGATATGAGCGGCGAAGTAAGGGAAGGAGACCTCAAGCTTTGCCTTCGAATCTAAAGCTATAATGAAATCGAAGCGAAATGTTTTTTATAATCGATTCAGACAAAGCTTTCTTTGTGCATTCAATGTTAATTTTCTGTTTCCATAATAGTTATCTATTGATAAATGAGTTATTTGATTAGATAATCAGATTAATATCATGTTATTTTAATATAATTAGGCCGATTTATTACATTATAAGTCGTTCTTGTCGGAGGTAAATCAATGCGTAGACTTGTAGTTGGTGATCAGTGTGTCGGCCGTATTATAAATATATTTGAAGGAAGTTTTGTTGTTGCTCTAGATGATAATTATATTGGAAAGATTATAAATGGAGCGTTGAAGACTTCCATAGGAATAGGCACTTATGTTGATGTGATTGTTTCTGGAATTGACAATAAAGGCATAATTCTTGAACTTATATCGGTTCACGAAGAGGCGAGTGTTGATAAAAGCGACTCCATTTCACCTTGGGACAATTGGGATAGCATACATACTGGTCATCATCAGGCTATGGTGGCAATGCTTAATTTGCGAAATAGAACTGATAATGCAAGAAATCAGCTGAGCAACTTAAAAAAAGAACTAAACCTTGATATTGAAGAGAATGCCAAAGAACATGATAGTGTTTTAAAAAAGATAAATGCTGATATTGATAAAGAAAAGAAAAAACTTTATGCCGACTGCGAAAATGATGTCAATAGAATATCAAAATTTGGTGGATACTTTATTTCTAAAGTAACTTCATATTGTGAGACTTTTAAAACTGATATATCCAAATCTGGTATTAGTGATGCTCTCCAAGCATATAATAATGGATTAAGTGTTATTAATGGTAAAGAACGTGACGTATTGGCTGCTGCTAATGCTGAAGTTAATGCACGACAGCAACTCTACTACTATCAAGTCTCTGATTTAGATCGAAAAAGAAATGAGAGAATTAATAAAGCCAAACAACAACATCTAGATAAGGATAAAACCGCACAGCGACGCTATAATTCCAAGTTTAACAGTATTTGTGAATCTTTCAAAAATGATGTCAACACAGGGTTTAACAAATCTACTGTTCATGCTTATCAGCAAAAAATCAAATCTTCAGGGTTTAATATAGTTAACTATGAATGTCCTAAAGAGGTGCCTGAGTTTGTAATGATGGGCACGTTAGGCTTGAGTTTTCCTAACAAGATAAAAGATGATTTTCCAATCATCCAAACACTTAATATACAGACTAGTGATATTAGTGAGAAAAAGGGCGATGAATATATTGTAAGGATACCGTATACTCAAAGTCTTACGGATGGTATTTCTCTTTTAATGAGATATAGCCCCTTAGACAAAAGACGCGTTTTAGAAATAATTCAGCCTCTTCTTATGAAACTGTTCATGTCATTTCCCGCCGGAAAACTTGAGGCTACAATGATAGATCCGTTAGAGCTCGGTGCTAGTTTTCCTGATATACCTGAATTTGCTAAGGGTCATAATATATCTAGGGTAATTAACACAAAGATTTGGAGCAAAGAAAGGGATATTGAGAACGTCATCTCTAGTCTTCGTCAGGATTTAGAGAATCTAACTCAAGCTTATGGCGAAGACTATTCCAGCCGTTTAAAGAAAGAAGCAATCAGGGCTTTGGCTATTACTGACTTCCCTGTTGGATTTAGTGATTCTGCGCTAAAGGATCTTCACGCAATTGTAAGAAAGAGTGCTTCTCTTGGTGTGTGTGTGTTTATTTGTGCTAACGAGGATGAACTTGAGAAACTCCGTCGTCGAAATCCAAGTCTTGTTGCAGAGATTACGCAAAGTGTAGTTGATACTAGAATCTTTGGAAATAGACTGGTATTTACCAATACTGCTTATAATCGCATGTTTCTGGAAATCGACACAATGCAAGAGGCGTTTGAGAATAAACAAAGGATTATTCCCTTAATTAGAGATGCTATAGAACACATGCCTACAAAAATTGAACAGTTTGATAGCATGTTTGCTGAAGATATACACGATAGCAACAATTGGTTTTCTGGAAATTACAATGAAATTGCAATTCCAATTGGCATTAAAGGTGCAAATACTGTAGTTAAAATGATTATGGGCAGAGGCGGCGGAAACACAGAGCACCATGCATTAATAACTGGTATTACTGGAGCTGGAAAATCAACGTTTTTCCATACTCTTATTATGAGCACATTAATCAGTTATTCCCCTGATGAAGTCCAAATGTACTTGCTCGATTTTAAAGAAGGTGTTGAATTTAGTGCATATACACGTTATCGCTTACCATCATTACGTGTTGTCGCAATTAATAGTGAGCGAGAATATGGATTGAGTGTGTTAAGGGAATTAAATGAAGAACTCGAAAATAGAGCAGAATACTTTCAGCGGGCCGTGGGCACTACTGAGATAAATGATTATCTTAACAAACCAGACTTGCAAAGAATTCCAAAACTCATGCTTGTTTTTGATGAGGTTCAAGAATTATTTAGAAGCAGAGAAGATTCTGATTCTATTAGTAGTGAATGCATATCATTAATTAAGCGATTAGTTACCCAAGGCAGAGCTGTCGGAATTCATGTTATCCTTGCATGCCAAGACTTCAATAACTGTCCAGGTTTGGAGAGTTGCTTTAGTCAAATGGCCATTCGTATTGCAATAAAGGGTTCTGCTGAAGGAGCTGCTTCAATATTAGAGGCTGGAAATAGTGGAGTATACTCACTTCGCGATAAACCTGCAGGAACAGCAATATATAACAGTGAAAACGGTTTAGAGTGTGCAAATACCTTTTTCCAAGTAAGTCTTATTAACGAAACTGAGCGAATGAAATTACTTGAAGAGTTGGATGCTTACTTTACGGATCCAATCATAGCTTCTTTATATGAGAATAACCAAACAAGAATACTTCTTACAAATGCAGAGAATGATATTCACAATTGTTTCAACAAACTGATTTTGCAGGGTGTTGACAGTGTTAAACCATTGGGATCAACACAAGAAGGCTATGGACTGCTTTTGGGCCAGAGTTTTGGTAGAAAAAGCATGTTTATTCCGGAACTTAAATTAAAAGATGGAGATAATCTTCTTGTTGTAACCAAAGAAGAAAAAATGGCAATGAGTTTATTCGAATATGCCATGATGAGTGTCCTTTATGAGGAGTTGCATACACATGCAGACAAGACGAATGCCTTAGTATATTTAATAGATTTGTCTGATGATAGATTGCAATTGCTAAATGATGCTTGTGATTTTGACTATTTTGAATCCCAGTTTAGCCAACAGGTGCGGGTGGTTAAAAAGGGTGACGCAGATCATCTGTTATCTGATCTTTACGATACAGTAATTATGCGTTCAGAAGGAAGGAGTCCTGCAACGGAAAGAATTTTCTTAATGTTTTTTGGTATCAATCGAGCCAAGGGATTGCGCAATGATCGAATCTATGAGCAAGATCAAGTGGATGAAATTAGTCCTATAGAAAAACTCAAAAAAATACTAACATATGGACCTAGATATGGTGTTAATAGTATTGTTTGGGGAGAGAGTGTGAGTAGCATAAGTAATGTTCTTGGAGATTTATACGATCGAATGTTTGACAAGCGCATTGCATACAAACTTGATGAAAGAACTATGGAGATGCTTGTTGACGAGGTTGATGCAAAAAGCATACAAGGAAAAGTGGCTGTTTATATGGATTATAGAAATGATAATAGAAATACGCATTTCCGATTGTACGATGTCCCAGCAAAAATATGGATCAGAAGATATGCTGAGACATATGATAAAGTAATTAAGGGAGAGTAGAATTACTATGACTTTGCAAGAAGCTGAAGCTAGATATAGAAACAGTCAGATTGAGCGACATAATGCATGTGTTTATTTGCAAAAAGCAGCAATTGAACTGGGTGAGAATACCGTTAAAGCAGCCAATGAAGTAGAGCTTAAGGCTACTCCAGTTACTTTTTTGCCTCTTTTGGGCAGTCTTTTAGGAGTTGCTCTTTTTTTTATTCCTGGTGCAGGTATTTATATAGGGCAATCTATTGGAATCTATATCATTATTGGTGGTATAGCCGGGTGTATTGCATGGACTATTTCTGAACGGAAGAAGGTTAACAGGAAAAAGCAGATGGTTAGTTATGCAAAGCAGCAATTGGATATCAGAATTACTAAACTTAATCCTGATACTATGACGAATTAGTGAGTCTTTTGTCGCATTATAATTCTGTGATGTATACTATTGTTTCAAATATGTACGCATTTATAGGTTTGCTGATAGAAAAGCAAACCTTTTTATTTGGACAAATAATCGAAAATGTTTTCAAAGATATAGCAAAAGGCATAAAGACATTTTTATTAATATTTATATTATAATTTAAATAATAGCATGTGTTGTTTGAAGGAAGTTCTGTTCTTTTCTGCTTTATAGCATGGTTAGATAGGAACGTTGATATTCCACCAGTTTTGAGTGTCTATGATTTTAATGATTCGTAGACGTGTTTAATAATATTCTGGAGCTTTTGGGAACACGAATAGTTCGAACACCTCAACAAACACAGAGTAATGTTATTATGAGGTGCAGTTATGGCGTATCTTTGTTATAAGCTAAAAGAACTTCCGGATCTGACACTGAACAAATATGCTTCTCTCGAAGGCAGAGGCGTTGATGGCGTATTAGAGAAGCACATAGCTTTTTTAAGGCTCTTAAATCGCAAAGGCATAGTATCAGACGTTTCATTTCATTTGTTTTATCTTTATTATGTTCCTGAAGACAAGGCCAAAGATACTCCTGGTCACAGACTGCATATTTTCCTAATGATTAATGGAAGCCCTGAATTATTGGAGGGCATTCCGGCTATGATTAAGGCTTCTCCTCTTTCTGATTTTTTTAAATTTGAAGAAATCAAGAACGATACAGCAGGGGATTCTTTAAGTACAATAAGTGATATCTTATCGTGTGATGTTTCTGAAGTTCCAATATTCAATACTTGTGCAATCCTTACAAAAACGGAGACTCTTCTTCCTACCGGAAGCGGAGAGGGTCAAGAATACTATATGCTTCGTGATTGGGAGATGAATGAGGACGGACGACTCTATAATATGTGTAATATCATGGAGATGGTTAATCATACGACTCTTTACCGTGTTGATTTGTATCCTGTTGAAAAGAGCGTTTCTTTAAGAGAAGCCTTGAGAAAGCCGATGAATATTCTTCGCATGAGACAGGATGAGCGAGGAACTGGGTCAAGAAAAGACTATGATGGCAAGGATGTATTAGACAGCTATGAAGATCTCATAGAGAAATATGATTCTTCACCTCATTTCATTACTAATATCATGGTGCTCGCAAACGGGAAAGAAGATGCAGTATCTATTCTTGATGCCGCAGGATCGGAGAGCCTTATAAAAGGCAAATACAATGTTGCGACTTTTGCTTCAAATTTTGAACCCACATGTTTTTTGAATGACAACTTTGATGAACTTAGGAACATGCGAGAGAGCATGATTGTGAAAAAGGGCAAGAAGGGTTTGATTGTTTGTCGAGAGGATACAGTTAATATTAATTTGAACTATCTTCCTGTTTTGTTTTCACTTGAAGAAATTGCTCCGTTTTTCCGTTTGCCAGCCTTATACGACGGTGAAGTAATTCAGTTAGCAAAAGAGACGGCACCTATTGAAGTTGAAAAAGAAGGTTCGCTGTATTTGGGAAAGGATAACAACGGATACGATGTTTATTTCCCACTTAAACTATTGCCAAAACATGCTTTTGTTTCTGGTGTTCCAGGTTCTGGCAAAACAAATACAATGCATCATATTACTTCCTCCCTTTGGAAGGATCATAGGATTCCGTTTTTAGTCCTTGAGCCGGCGAAGCAGGAATACAGGGCATTGGCTAATGATCCAGATATGAAGGAAATGTACCTTTTCTCCCCAAATGCAGATATGAGTTTCCCTTTACATATTAATCCTTTTGAAATGCCTAAGGGTACACTCGTTGCTGAACACATAAGAAGACTTTGCTCGGTATTTGAGGGTGCGTTCCCATTAGATCCTCCGATGCCCTTCTTGCTTGACACTGCTATAGAAGCAGTTTATAGAGAATTAGGATGGATTCCTGAACATAGATATACAGGTGAAGAAAAGCAGGAAGATAGCTGCGAAAAGCGACCTTTGCCTACGATGTCTATGCTGTATAGACGATTAGAACAAGAACTGAAATCCACACAGTATAGTGATGAGGTCAGAGGAAATCTCGAATCTGCACTTAAAGTAAGAATCGGAAGCCTTTTGAGGAGAGAAATGGGAGACGTTTTTGATGTTCCCGAATCTACGTTTACTCCTGAAAAATGGCTTGAAGTACCAGCCGTTATTGAACTCGAATCGATGGGTGCTGGACCTGCGAACTTCTTGACACTTATGTTGTGTTCTCTTATCCGAGAGACTTTGAAAGTTAATCCGAACTTTGATGGCGATGTTAGACATGTTATTTTCATAGAAGAAGCCCACAACTTGATCGGCCCTGAATCAGAAGAACAGACAGGTGCAGACGCTGATCCAAAACAGGCCGCTACAGCATTTGTTGTAAAGATGCTTGCTGAAGTCCGTGCTTTAAAAGAGGCTATAGTTATCGCTGACCAATTGCCAACTGTCATGGCACAAGAGGTGTTAAAAAATACAGGCCTTAAGATAGGTTTGAGAATTACTTCTGCAGATGACAGATCTCTTTTGGGAAGTACTATGGCAGCCAGCGGAATGCAACTTGAGCAGATGTCAACATTTGCAGTAGGTGAAGCGTTGCTCTTCTATGAGAAGCTGAAAAGACCTTTTATAATGCGAATTCATGAATGGTGGGGAGAGATTGAGGATCAGTCTCAGAAAGAGTTGATGGTGACCCCTCGTAATGACACGAAACTGAGGACTTATTTGAAGGACCACGAAACTTTCATTGATGAAAATGAAATCAGCGTTGATATCATTCTGAAAAAATATCAATTAAGGCTTTCTGAACTTGATAATAGTGTTTGTGAATATTTCAATTCCCTTAGAGACATTGCTGATTCTTTAAAAATGTTTAATGACTTGTATGATTATCTTTATAAAGTTGCCAATGGAGAGGTGGTTATTAGCGATGAAGAAATCAGAACCAAGCACGATAAGCTGAATTATTCACTTGAGAACCTTATCAAGTGGTTTGATTCTGGCAAGGAAACAATTAAAAAGCCAGTAGAGGTTTCTAGTCTTCTTTATGAGTGGATGCAAAATATAGATAGATTGACTAGAGGTAGATGGACAAGATTCGGAATTGGCTTAGAACAGAAAGGTGAAGTAGTAATCATTTTGAAAGATATGATTGGAAGAGCTAACAGGTTTTGCACGTATTATATGAATATCCTTAATCAAGTTGGAATAATAAACAATAGTGGCCAAGATGATTTCCGATACCCGCTCTTTGAAAGCATAAAGAAATCCGGATTGGAGAAGAGTGTTGGTGAGGTGTTGGTGATAATAGATAAAATGAATATGTTATTAAATATGTCACGTGAGTATTAATAATTTGAAAGGAGTTTTTATGGGTAATTTTCGAGAAAAGAATCGTGAAGGTGTAAGAGAAATGCAGGAAAACAGTCGCGAAACTATAGAAAATGGTTCGGAAATGGCGGAAAAGGCAAGCGAAATCAAATCTGTACTTGAGAGCATCAGCTTGCAAGACAATGAAGATGTTGAAGCTATTGGACAAACAAGCGATTCTTATCAGGGTTCTTTTGATAATGCTTTCACGGAACAGATCGAAACTGCTGGAGAACAGATAGATCAACAAGGTGAGCAGATTCAAAATGAGGTAACAAATGAGCTTGGCAATGTCCAGGATGGTATTTCCAAATTGGAAACGGCAGCTGGAATTTCAGATATTGGACGAGATGCTGCTGAATCTGGCCGTTCAAAGTTGGAGAGCAGTGCTAATGAGTATGAAAACATAATGTCAGACGCTGAAGGTGTTGTTAACGAAACACAACAGCAAATTAATTCTTTGAAAAGCAAGTTAGGAAGTACTTTCCGCTAAATTTGTTTGAAAACACGAGACGGCAATAATGGCTAAGAGTTTTAAAGAACTGAGCAATAAAGCTGAGACACTGATTGAGCAGGGGAAAGAGGCTGATCAGCAAGTTCAGAACTGTCAGGCAAATGTCGCTGCTTCTGTCAGTGGTGTTGCTGCTGCTCAAAGACAGCTTGCAGCAGCCAGCATGACTGATTCCGAAGGAAATCCTATGGGAGATGTAGCTTCTGCTACTGCTCAGTTGAGAATGGCGGAGAGACAATTGGAGTCCAGCAAACGTGCTTTATCAGATGCGCAAGATGCTGCTGAAAAAGTCAGACAAGATAAAAGGGCACATATTAGAGTTATAGAGAATCACAATAACATTGAAGAGGCGAACTTGAATAGTTTGCGGAGTTTACAGTCAGATTTGTTTGGCTCAAATGCGGCTGCCCTTATTGAAGGTATTGCCCAACGGCATAATGAAGCTGAAGATATTAAAGTAGAACTTCTCCAGAGTATGGATATGGACGCTACTCCTGATTATGTTCAGATTGATGGTGGAAGTGGTGATGCTGGTTGGCAAGGCGTTAGTTTTGATAGACTAGATGTATCTGGTGAATTGCAAAGTTATCATAGTGGTGGAGGTTCTGAAACCGGATTATCAAGTAAGGCAATTTCGGCTCCAACTGGAGGTGCATTAGGCAGCTTAATAAATGCATTATTTAAGGGCAAGGTAGGCAAAGAGCAATTGACAGTGTCTAACACTCCAACAAATTATAAGGATAAAGTATACACTGATATAAAAGATTTGAGTGATGAAGTAAATAATGCCGCCTCGGACTATCAGGCAAATCACGATAAATATAATCCTGTACTGCGTTCCAATTGTACTAATGATCAGATTGAACAGTTCAGAAATATAGTTAATGGCCATCAGATTCATAATGATAGTGTTTTTTTTAGAAGAGCATCTTTAGCTGATCTTGGTCCACAATTCAGCAATATTCCTTTAGAGGATTTGGCTGGACGATGTTTTCAGTTCGATGGCATTATGAGCACAGGGAAAGAAGAGAAAGACGCGAATTGTAGTTCTCCCGCTCCTATTGTTTTCGAGGTAAAAACGCCTGCTGGCATGCCCGGTTTAGATTTGACCCAAGTTGATAGCTTTAGAGAGGCTATGTTTGATTCGCCTTATTGCTACATAGAAAGCGTAAGAATCGAAGGTTATAATACTCCTCATGTTGTTGTTCGCATGATGAGTGCAGGAGATGGCCTTAATCGAGTAAGAGACTTTAATTCCTTAGAGAATTACATGAGAAACAAATACAATGTTTCACTTGATTGTTCAGTGAAAAATCTCAATTTTGATGAAGTGAAAAGTGCTATAGCAGGAGTTGAAACTGTAATCAATCAGTATCCTGATGTTGGTAATTTTCTAGATTATGCTGAGACTTCCAAATCAGGCATTATGTCTTGCAGCGGTAATGTTTTATCATTCAATCCGGATTATTTTTCTGACGGCTCTATTCTTCATGAATTATGTAAAGAACAGTCGGATTTACATCATTGGATTCCAAATTCAAGTACTGTTTCGATGGGAGCCCATGAAGCTGCTCATGGCGTAGAGTGGGCATTGATTCAAAACAATCCTATATATATTGATGCTGATAGCAATACAACAATGAGTAATAGAGTGCAAGCTTGGAACTCATGTTCTGAGGCAAAAAAAATAGTTAGGCAAGCAATTGACAATGTTAGGCTAACTGATTATGGAACAAATAGCACAAGATATGACCTTATTAAGTCGATTTCCAGATATGCAACGAGTAATTATTCTGAAACAATGGCGGAGGCATTTGCTGATGTTTGTGCAAATGGTGTTTACGCCAATCCGTTGTCGATTGAGATTAAAAGATTAACGCAGCTTACAATGAACAAATATAAAGGAGGAATATAGAATGTTGACAGCAAAAGAAACACCTTGGCTTGATTATTTCGTATTAGATGAGGAAACAGACGAATTAGTGCTTAGAGCTGATACTCCCCAAGATATTCGTGAAAAATACGAAAAATACTGTTTGGAACAACAGAATAATAAAAGTTCGGATGGAATGCTTCGCAAATGAATTTGGAGAATTCGTTGTTTTAATCAGAAGTGATTCTCCAACAGGAAATAGTATATGCACCCATAGATTAATAAATTTCGGAGGTTGTAAGTAATGGCAGGTTTCAATGTAGGTGAGAAATATTCTGGTCGAGTTATTAATATTTTTCAAGATAACTTGATTGTTGAATTGGGTAATGATGTTGTAGGAAGAGTAGAGGGCGGAGCACGACAAGAAGGTGTAGTTGTTGGCTCGCGGATTGATGTTGTAATCAATCAATTCGATAATTTCGGAATATTACTTGATTTTGTATCTTTATCCAATGAAGCTTCTTCGAAACGAACAAACGAAGCATATATGGGTGAACACTGGGATAATTGGATGAATATGTCCGCCGGTCATGATCAATCCCTTGCCGCACTCAACTGTTTATATAATCATACTGCAGCGGCGCGAAACTATTTGAGAGAAGTGAAGGAAGAGTGGGACAACTCTAGAAATAATAGTCAAAAGATTTTTGAAGCAGCGACTGCTCAGGCTACTCAAGAATACACAAATGCTTGCAAGAAATATGAAGACGAATGGCAGTTACACGTTAAAAATGCAAGCAATCAAAAGGAACAAGTCAAGCGAATGGCTCAACATGGGCAGGATTTTGTTAATGAAATTGCAGGGTATGGTGGTGCACATGGAGCAGCTAATGCCGCAAGTGGTGCGATGATGACTGTACACAGCAAACAGAAGGTTCTTATTGAGGATATAGATAAAAAAATCCAAGCCTACAGGCAGCTTCATCAATGTCAAGTTGCTGATTCTGAACGTGTTCGAAATGACAAGTTGGATAAGGCAAAAGCTGAACAGAATGATAGGGATACTCAGTCTGAAAGGAAATATAAAGCGAAGTTTGATCAGTGCAGCAATGATCTTGTAGCGGATATTAGCAAAGGTTTTAGCAAGTCGGCGATCCATGCTTATCAGCAAGATATAAGATCATCCCGTTTCAACGCGATAAACTACGAGTGTCGAACCGAAGTCCCTGAATATATTATGTTAGGGGATATTGGACTTATCATTCCAGCTATGACTCAAGATGATAACGTTATTGTTCAAGCAGTAGATTTACAAGCGTCTGAAGTTAGTTCAAAAGAAAGTGGCAGATATATTGTTAAGATACCTTATGCTCAAAGGCTTTCTGATGGAATTTCTTTATTAATGAGGTATTTACCTTCTGAAAGAGATTTTGTACAAGACTTGATTCAACCGCTTCTCTTTAAGCTGTTTTTGTCTTTTCCTGCTGGAAAGATTGAAGCCACTATGATAGATCCCCTTGAGTTAGGAGCAAGCTTTTCTGATATTACAAAACTAGGTGCTGGCCCGAATTCTTCTCGAATTATTGATACTAAGGTTTGGAGCAAAGAGAAAGATATCGAAGTGGCAATTGCCACATTAAGGCAGCGTCTCGAGAACATGACTCAATCATACGGAAATGATAAGGAGAGTCGATTAAAAAAGGAAGCAGTCAGAACTTTGGCGATTACAGATTTTCCTGTAAATTTCAGCGATACTGCGCTGAAAGACCTGCATGCAATTGTAAGAAATAGTGCCGATTTAGGCGTATGTGTATTTATATGTGCAAATGATGAGGAACTGGAAAAGCTTAAGCAAAAGAATGCAAACTTAGTGGCAGAAATCACACAGAGTGTTATCGAGACAAAAGCCGTTGGTGGTAAGTTAATGCTTACACAGAATAATCAAATGTTTATTGAACTTGATAATATGAAAGATGTTTTCGAACGCAAAGACACGATTATTTCATTGTTCAGCAATGCAGTTGAGCATTCCAAAGGCAAAATCGAACCCTTCGATGACATGTTCAACTTTGATATCTATGACAGCAACAATTGGTTTATGGGAAATCACGATGAGATTTCTATTCCTATAGGAATCAAAGGTGCTGATAACGTTATTAATATGGTCATGGGTAGAAGTGGCGGAAGCACAGAACATCATGCTTTGATAGCTGGTATGACTGGTGCAGGAAAGTCTACATTCTTCCACACTCTTATTATGAGTACACTTATCAGCTATTCCCCCGACGAAGTCCAGATGTATTTGCTTGACTTTAAGGAAGGTGTTGAATTCAGCGCATATACCCGATATCGTTTACCTTCTTTGAGGGTTGTGGCAATAGACAGTGAACGTGAATTCGGTCTTAATGTTCTTAAAGAGTTATGTAATGAATTGGAAATCAGATCCAAGCATTTTGCACGCTATGGTGTTGCTGATATTAATGGCTATTTTGAACTTTCCGATGTTCCTAAAGTTCCGAAACTTCTTCTTATTTTTGATGAAGTCCAAGAATTGTTTAGGAGTCAGGGTGAGAGTGATAACATTAGTGCTGAATGTTTGTCCTGTATCAATAAGTTGGTTATGCAGGGTCGTGCGATGGGAATTCATATTATCCTTGCTTGTCAGGATTTCCGCAACTGTTCCGGTTTGGAATCTTACTTTAGCCAAATGAGTATCCGTATAGCCATAAGTGGTAACAGAACAGGTAACTCTTCCATTTTGAGCTCAGATAACGATGGTCCAAAAGCGCTTGAAGGAACTCCTGCGGGAACAGCCATCTATAATGGTGGTGGCGGCGTTCAGTCTGCAAATACCGTTTTCCAAATCAGTTATATTAACGAAGAAGAAAGATTGGAACTTCTTACCCGTTTGGATGCATATTACAGTGATTTTGAAGTTGCTGAACTTTATAAGGATCAGCAGACCAGAATTTTGCTTACTAATGCTGAAGAGAATATTCATAACTGTTTCAATGAATTGATTCTAAACGGATCTGCTAGTATCCAGCATTTGGGATCTTCGCAAGACGGATATGGATTGTTGTTAGGACAGGGCTTCGGAAAAAAGAGCCTCTTTATGCCTGAACTCAGAGCTAAGGATAGGGATAATCTTCTTGTTGTTACCAGAGATGAAAAGATGGCTCTTAGCTTGTTTGAGCTTGCTGCTATGAGTTTTCTTTATGAAGAACTTCACACCAATGCTGACAAAGCTAACGCGTTGATTTATGTAGTTGACCTGTTTGTTGAACCTCAAGAATGGGATGAAGGATCTAGCGATTTTGAATTCTTAGAACAGCAATTTCCTCAGCAGGTTAAGGTTGCGAAAATAGGCGATGCAGAGGAGTTAATAAACAGCTTGTATGAAATAGTTCTTGCTCGTTCAGAGGGAAGACTTCCTTCTACAGAGCGATTATTCTTCATGTTCTTTGGTATTAACAGAGCGCGTCTCTTACGTACTGGAAGACTATATGATGAGGACCGTGAAGGCGAATTGACGACGATGGATAAGCTCCAGAAGATAATTGCTTATGGACCGAAATATGGCGTTAACAGTGTTGTGTGGAGCGAGAGCCTTAATGGTGTAGGCTTGATGCTTGGAGAGCGCTATGAAGCAATGTTTGATAAACGAATTGCTTATGATCTTGATGATGATGCAATGGATATCCTAGTAGCTGAGACACAGGCAAAATCCCTTCGCGGAAAGACGGCAGTTTATATGGATATAGCTAAAGATGTTAAGAATACTCATTTCCGTCCTTATGATGTTCCAGCGAAGATATGGGTTGAACAATATGCAAGAGTATATGATGAAACAATAAATGAAGGAGGCATTTGATTATGGCTACAGTACAGGATGCAAGATCGAATATTTCTAAGTATGATAAAACAATAAACGAAGGATTAAGAAGCCTTCGTACTTCGGTAAGTGAAGTTGGTGAATGTGGAGTAAGAGCTGCCTCAAAAAAGACAAAACTGTGCTATCTTATCCCTTTAAGTGCATCTTTATTGGGTATTATTCTTTGCGTGAGTGGACATTGGTTTTGGGGAATTCTTCATATTGCCTTAGGTATTTTTCTTTGTGTAAAAATAGGCAATGCGGCCAAAGATGTTGAGAACAAAATAATAAGTAGAAGACGGGATCTCGAGCAAAGAATTGCTAATAATATTTAATTTTTTTGGCAAAACATTTTGCATATCACTGTATCGGTTGGAGGATTCAATGGCACATATTTATAATTCAGATAGCAAAGAAGCAGTGCTTTTGAAAGAATGCTATGACCTAGCTACTCAATTTGAAAAATCTGACATAGCAAAGGATATACTTCGAGATAAGTCCAAACTGCTAGGAATTTTGCCAAGTCAGATACCGCAGGATTCAACTGCATTTTATGAGACTGAAATGCAGGTTGCTTCAGCGGTTCTATGTGCCCTTTCACTGGAAGGATACTCCAATTCTGAGAATAGTGCATTCAGATATGAACACAAAGTGAATAATCTTCCTAGTGACTCTGCTGAAAAAGAATATCTATATTCATTATTGGCGTTACGGGACGCGAGAAATGAAACACAAAGGAGCAATGCTCTGATGCATCTTAGTAAGGCTATGGACATAGAGAAGTCTGATCCGCGTTATATAGCTTTGGCTATGGTCCTCCAACAAGGATAAAGGAGGGGCACAGCAAATGGATTCTACAAGAGTTCTCTATTTTTTAGATCTGCTTAACAAAGAAACAAGCGGTCATACTGAAGAGCTTGCGCAACTTTATAATAGAGCTCTAAATGAGCACGACGATGTAGTGAGGTTGAAGGCATATCTTGATGATTATAACTTCTATCGTGAGATAGGCGGAGACTTCAAACAAAAGGGTGAAGTTCTTATAAAAGAAGTATATTCGTCTCCTGATAATGTGCTTGAATTGTTGTCACGTGTAAAACAAGCTCATGAGGCTATTGAGAATGAGGTTCGTGCATGCAATGATTTGATGCGATCTCCCTGGCCTTTTAACGATATTATTACCGTTTTGAAGAAAAAAGATACCATAGCATACATGCAGGCGCTGAGAATGATAGCAAGCACCAGTGTCTATTTGGTCTCTTTGTATTCAGGTTTTGGTCAGTTAAGAAATCTGACTTGGAATGATAATGTTGGAATTCAGGAAAAGATCAATTTAATTAACACCAAGTTTTTGCCAATTTTGTGTGACGCGAACATTTCAAGCCGCACTTGGGTCATCAGACGCAAGCATGGAGGCGGAAGAACATTGTTTGGCAGTGATTTTTTTGCTTTAAGTTATGAAGACGCAGATATGGTTGAGATGGAGTGCTCACAATATGCTAGAGAACCTATTGGAACTCATGCATATTTGAATGTTACAGCTTTTATTACCGGAGAGACTGATATTCCGTTTTGTTGGGGAGTTGGCAACCTGGTTTCTTTTTCTCCCGAGAATGCTTTGATGTATCTCCAAAGAAACGTTACAGATGTTTTAAGAGCACCAGGAATTGCAGAACTTATGGAACCAATGCCTTCTCCTTATGAGTGTGCTAGGCGGCTTTCTGAAGGAAATCCCTTCTGCATTTCGCCTGATGTTCTCGTAAAAGCAATGAATCAGTGGTATATGGGTCATGATATTGAGGAACGCAAAAAGACACACAATTGCCTTTTCTGTGGCAAGCATATAACGGGGAACAGACTCGTTTGCCAGTCGCATTTCACCTCGGAGATGAACGGATAAATATGGATGCGAAAATAAGTTTAGCTAGAATCTATTATCCAGTTAGAGTTCTGGGACCTGGCAGAAGGGTAGGAATATGGATGAACGGTTGTTCCAGAAACTGTGAAGGCTGTATTAGTCCGGAATTGCAAGATTATGACGAATCCAGAGAGATTTCTGTTGTTGACGTTATACGGATGGTACAACAGATACAAGATCCTATTGACGGATTCACAATTTCCGGGGGAGAACCGTTTTACCATCCCGATGATTTAGATGTTTTGGTTCGGTCTTTGGTCAAAATCAACGATGACATTCTTATATTTACGGGCTATAGATTAGAGGAGCTGACAGCCTTTAATAACAAAGCGATTAACTCAGTCTTAGAGAATTGCGCAGTGCTCATTGATGGGCCGTATATTGATGAACTGAATGATAGCAAAGGTTTAAGAGGATCATCAAATCAACGTTTTTGGTTTTTTAAGCATAGAGAAAAATACAATGATATAGAGTATGCGGATAGATCATTGCAAAGCATAATAGATGGTAATAATGTGTTAATGATCGGAATTCCGCAGGGAGAGATAAATGATTAATGCAGCAGAAACACAGCCGCCAAGAGCGTCAATAAATCAAGTGCTTAATCCGGGTGAAACTGTAGCTCCCGAGAGTTCAATTCAAACTGGACAAAGCACGGTCTTGTTGACTGGCGAATCAATTGCAGAAAGCTATGTTGTTAATTCCCTGTTAAATAAGCAAGGAAAGCAGGCAAATGTCTATTTAGCAAAGAAATGGGGTAAAACATTTGTTATAAAAGTATACCATAACGGATGGCATCCTTCTAATCAAATGCAGAGTTTCCTTACAAGTGTCAGACATCCCAATATTGCCTCTGTTGTTGAATCTGGCGAATATGAAGGTAGCTATTATGAGATATATGAGTACTATTCAGAAGGTACTTTAGAGGATGACGGACCACTCTCAAGCACTTTTATACAGAATGTCTTGGTTCCTTCAATAAATGAAGGACTGAATGAACTTCATAGAAATGGCATTGTTCACTGTGATATTAAGCCAAGTAATTTGTTCTATACCGATGAACACAAGCGGATTGTTATCGGTGATTGTGGAATAAGCGGATACACTAATTCTAATGGAAAGTTGGTTGATGCAGTAAGAGGCACTCCTGAGTATGCACCGCGTGTTAAAGCACTTTTATGGAGTGCTGCTATGTCTCCAGCATATGATTACGGTTCTTTTGGTTTGGTTCTTTGCAAGGCTGTGTTAGGACATTCTCTTTTTGCAGGCATGTCCGTTGAAGAGATATCGCGTGCTTGGGAAACGGGTATAGAACTTCCCAGTCAGATAAACGGACGTATTGCTATTCTGATAAAAGGTCTGATCAACGAGGATGAAGATCAGAGATGGGGTTATTCTGAAGTAAAACGCTGGTGTGAAGGGGAATATATGCGTCCTACCAACCGGAACATATATATGAGAACCCAAAAAAACGTTGAAAAGAAACCTCTTATTTTTGGCCGTTTTGACGGACAAACAATATCTGTAAACACTCTTCATCAACTTGAATTTGCAATCAGAGAGCATTGGGTTCAAGCTACCCATGTAATCAAAAGGAGGGAATTGGTGGAATTTGTCCGCCAGTTTGACAATAGCCTGTCAGACAAAATAAAGGATCTTGCGATGTATCAGGATACGGATGCTGCTGTTTTCAGGCTGTTGATGTACATTGCGGATGACAAGAAAAGCATCTACTATTGTGGCGTTAAATACGAATCATTAAGAGATTATGTTGAGCGTTTGGTGTCCGGAAAAGATGAGAAGGCAATACGTTTTCTTCAAACCGGATTATTGGTTTTTTATCTCAGACTGAATGATTTTGAACAAACTGAAGTAGACAGGGTCGAGCGTCTAATCCGAAGAAGCGGAAGTGATGATATGTCTGCTATAACCACCATTTGCTATGCTCTTCAAGGTAAAAAGGATGTTGATGTTTATGGCATATCTGTTGATTCCCTTGACGCACTGATTCCTATTCTTGCCAAATGTACGATTAAAGATATTGACGCGTTGCTTCACGATGACCGTTTTATTGCTTGGCTTAACAGGATGGGATACGAGAAAGAAGTGCGCAAGATGAAGGAGGTTTGAGCTAAATGAGCAGTTCTTATTCTGCAGCAGAGTTAGAAGCTATGAGGAAGGCCCGCATAAAGGCTGAACTTGCTTTGCGTATTCAACAGATCAAGGAACAATTACAGGAAGAACATGAAAATAAGGTTCATGTAGTTGAAGGGTTAAATATTAAGTATTCAGTTTTTATCGAGGATAACGCAGTTAGTGGTTATGACCATAATGTTGCCATAACCAGCGAGATGTTTAAAAACCACAAGAGTTCAACTCAAGATGTGAGAGACGAACTTGATTTTTCAGGATTGCTGAAAGCCAATCATTCAAAGCCAACCAAACTTGAGCTTGAATTGGATTCGTGGTTAAAGAGAGTTGATGAGCGGCCTGTTGTTTCTGAGAAGGATGAGAAGGACCGCACAAGACTGATAGGTGAATTAGCAAAGATTATCAATGATTCTGCGACTGATATAGAAGATAAGATAAAAGTAGTCAAAATGCGTGTTAAAGCTTTTCTGGAGGGTTCAGTCAGGCTGAATGAAGCTGATAAAGAGAGAATCAAAGCAGTATTTTACGAATACTGTGCATTATGTAAGATGTTGGAAGTTGAACCTACTGAATATGTTCCTTACCGTGTTGAAAAGGAAGTTGCTCGTATGAATGGCATTCTGGAAAAGCGAAAGCAGGATGAATACATAATGAGCGTAATTGAAGAGATTATGGAAGATCTCGGCTGCCATGTTAAGGATGATGCGGTTTTAGATCATACTATGGGCCAAATGTATTCAGTCGAAGGACATCCTCTATGCGATGTATTTGTCGGCAAAGATGATAGCGGCATCATGTTTGAACCTGTCGGCAAATCAAAAGGAGATTCCCTTGATAAGAAGCGTCAGATAGAAAACAGTGCAAACAGTATATGTTCCTTGTACGCCACTATCGAAGAAAGAGCTGCGGAAAAAGGCGTTTTCTTAAGGCGCGTATTTATGGAACCGGCTCATCTTGAGCAAATGTATATTGATGCTGATGTAAGTGAAAGAAAAGCCCGCAAGAAAAAGGGTGGGGAAGCGAACACTCCCAAAGAACGTACTATTAAACCGGAGGGATAATCTATGGCTTTTTGTAAGATTTGCACATGTGGTGAGAAAATTGTTTTTGAGACCAGATTAGGTTATCCGGACAATTGCCCGGTTTGTGGTCGAGGTTTAGTGAATTTTCAGACTTACGATGAAGTTAATGATGCAGCTCTGATAGCTACAATGTTAGTTAAAGACAAAGAAGTTACTGAAGCTAATAACACGGCTAATGATGGAATGGCTCTTGTTACGGAGAGAAAAAACAAGAAATACGCTTTAAGGCTTAACGATGGCAGAGAAATAGAGATTCCCGAAGCCGGTTGCATAATTGGAAGAACTGAAGTTGGTGCCGAAGAATTGGCAGAGTTCCCATCAGTAAGCAGACAACATATCCGAGTCACTATAAAACGAAATATTGGTGTTCTTATCGAAGACATCAGTCGTTACGGAACTCTGGTGGACGGACAACGAATAGGGAAGAACATGCTTACTAGAGTAGCTGAAGGCTCAAAGGTTACACTGTGTAATGTTGATGCTGTTCTTACTACCAAGGAAGGAAATGACATATGATTCAGGCGGAAAAATGGCAAAAGGATCTTGCAGTCTATCAAGATATTAATACCACTTTCATAGTAGAGGGTAATGTTCATGACCTTCAACCATGGATTTACGAAGATGATGGTACTTGTGAGCCCGTTCCACTCTCTCTTTATCTTCAGCGTTATCTGTCTGAAGAGGGTTATGATCCGGTAGTTTTTTATAATCGAATCGATGGTTTTACCAATCCATATGCTATTGATATGATATCTGCTTTTTACAGACATTTTTCAACAGACGAAAAGTCTTCAAAATCGATTTGTGCTGCGACAGACCTTATAAGAAAAACTATGTCTAACTCAGTAAGACCTACAGCAGTAATAGTTGATCTCGCAAATACCATCACTACTTCACCGGATAATATGTCAGATGAAGAAATCGAGCATTTTACTAAACTTATGCTTGCATCAAGAACACCAACCCAAGCTTTGAGCATGCATGATAAAAGGCCACTAACGAACCTTCTCTTTTTGATTGTAGAAAAAGTCAACGATATTCCGACATGGTTCTATTTGAATAATCCTTATGTTAGAACCTTAACAATCTCGCGTCCTGAAAAAGATGTAAGATTAGCTGTTATTGATGCCAGGTTTGATACTTTGATTGGAGCCAAGGATCTGGCTCCTTCTGATAAAAAGAAAGTCTTAGATGAATTTGTCGCACTTACCGACGGAATGACTTTGGTTGAACTTTATGGCATTTTTTCGCTTTGCAAACAAAAGCAATATTCTGTATATCAGATTCGTGAAGCTGTAAAGATGTTCAGATATGGTGAGACGCAAAGCCATTGGGACAAATTGGATCCTGAGAAGTGCAAACATATTGAAGAATTCTTATCAAAACGGGTTAAGGGACAAGAAGCAGCCATTAAGAAAACTGCAAGTGTATTGAGTCGTGCACGTTTGGGTCTGTCCGGAATACAAGGTGGTTCAAGTAGCAGACCCAAAGGCGTATTATTTTTTGCTGGGCCTACAGGAACAGGTAAAACAGAACTCGCAAAGACCATTGCTGAATTCGTGTTTGGAGATGAGAGCTTTGTTACTCGTTTTGATATGAGTGAGTATTCTCAGCCCCATTCTGATCAGAAATTGCTCGGAGCACCTCCGGGATATGTTGGCTATAGTGATGGTGGACAACTTACCAATGCAATAAAGGCTAAGCCGTTTTGTGTTTTGCTTTTCGATGAGATTGAAAAGGCACATCCATCGATCATGGATAAATTCCTTCAGATCCTTGAGGATGGCCGCATTACTGATTCCGCCGGCGAGACAATGTATTTTTCAGAAGCGCTAATCATCTTCACAAGCAACCTGGGTATCGTTAGACAGGATGCTGAGACCGGAAAATTATGCCAGACTATAACTCCGGAAATGGACTATGAGACGATCGAGAGTGAACTTTTGGCTACTATCAAAGATTACTTTAAATTTACTTTACAACGCCCCGAGATTCTTAACCGTATTGGTGATAACTTCATAGTATTTGATTTTATTCGAGAAGAAACTGTTGAAGTAATCCTCGATCTGAAGATAAAAGCAATTGTTGAAAATCTGGAACATGAGAAAGGTATAAAACTTGAGATTCGACCAGCCTTTTTGAATTATCTTCTTAACAGGGCTAAAGGTGACCTTTCCAATGGTGGCCGTGGAATTAGCAATATGGTAGAAACATGCTTGATAAATCCCCTTTCAAATGTCCTGATTAAAGAGGACTGGACGTCTGGTGATTTGCTTATTATTGAAGATAAGGCGGTTGAGAACAGCGGAAAGTTTAAGTATACACTTAGAAGAAACGGAATTTAGATGAAACAAAGACGGGACAAGAGTTTAAACACATATGTTAGGTTATGCGAAAATGGCAATAGTGTTTTTGTGGATGTTTGAATTGAGGAAAGGATAAAGTTATGTTTTGTTCAAATTGTGGACACGAGAATCCCGAAGGTGCTTCATTCTGCCGTGGTTGCGGCATGATATTAAAGACAATTTCGTCTCAAACTGAATCTGTCGTTTTTTCTTCTAATATTGAATCAGAAAGTCAAGAGCCTGAAATAAAATCCGAAGTTTTAGATAATCGGAACGAGCCACATACCGAAAAAACTGCTATTACATTAGAAGTTGAAATGACGCCCGCTACAGCACCGGTTACCGAAGTGAAAACTGTAATGCCATTAACTGAAGCAGCAACCGCAGTCGATCCAGAGCCTGTTTCTGCTTCTGTTGTTGAAACAACTCCAACAACATCGCCTGTTCGCGAGATTCTGCATGATCAGCCTCCAGTCCAGACTGATTCTGCAAATCTGGCAGAACCGGATTTTGCAACGGCATCTATTAAGGAGCACAAAATATCTGAAGGAGGATATCCAACACCAGAGCCATCTATATCATTTCCAGAATCTAATGATTCTAGTGAACAAACGCAGGGGATTTTGCCTTTTAGTGAGCATTTAAAAAATATACTTAAGTCTTCCATTCATCCGGTCACCGGTCCTTCAGAAATTGTTTCGCAATATAACGGAATTGGCAATTCCCTTTTCTTAACTGGAGTTTCCGTGCTTGTTGTTAGCGCTATTGCAATTACGACTTCATTATTGATAGATTTGATTTCTATCTTTTCATATTCAGATGAATACGAAGGACTTATTGGCGAATTGATAGCGAGAGACTTTTTCTTTCCTTTTATCACATATGCAATACGCACATTTGGATGTGCTGGCCTTTTGTTTCTTGCGGGTCTAATAATCAAAGAAAAATGGTCATTTTCTAGATTACTAACTATATCATCTTTGGCAGTGGTACCTGCTTTTGCAGTATATGAACTCTTAGTTGGGATATTGTACAATTTCGCTTTATACTATATTGGGACAGCAGTCAACACTGCATGTCAAATATATTATTTTATAATGCTGTATGAAGGTATGGTTTATGAGACAAAGCTTACTAAGAATAAAAAGGCGTTTATTCTATTCATTGTATTTACTATTGTCGCTTTTGTTTCAAATTTCTTCTCAAATTATTAAATCTTTTAGGTTGTTGTTTTTAAGGGGCTACAAAAGCAGTCCCTTAATTCTTTATTAGCGATTTTCTGCTATTATTATTTTCTTTAGTATTTATCATTATTGTCTATATACATGTGTTACAATGAACCTATCATGTAAATCGGGTTTTAATACCCGAGGAAAGGATACTATTATGTTTTGTCCTAATTGCGGTAAAGAAATCCCCGATGGCGTAGCTTTCTGTGGTGGATGTGGCATGTCATTAAGCGCAGCTGCAGCAGCACCTGCTGAACCCGCACCTGAAGCTCCCGCTGAAGCACCCGCTGAACCCGCTCCCGCAGTCGATGCCCCTGCGGTCGAAGTACCAGTTGAGCCCGTTCCTGAAGCAGCTCCTGCACCCGAGGAAGTTCCTGTAGCACCTTCAGCAGATACAGTTGAGGCTGTACTCGTTGCTGAAGCTCCTGTAGCTCCCGCAGCACAGCCTAAGGAACCCTCTTCAATGCTTCCTTTCGGACAGCACTTCAAGAACATTTTCAACGCAGCTATTCATCCTGTTACAGGTCCTGCTGAGATCGCTCCGCAGTATGAGAAGATCGGAAATGCACTTATCCTTGCAGTGATTGCTCTCGTTATCTGTGCTGTCGTATCCGGTGCAACCTCAACGATCTACTACCTCATTCAGATGGCTATCGATAAAGCCGAGATGAGACGCAGTGATTTCAAAGATATTTACGAGGCAGGCAGAGTTGTATTAAGAATCTTAAGATACTGCTTTATGCCTTTCCTCTATTATGCTGTGAAGACATTCGGTATGGCAGGCATCTTTACGCTCGCTGGCGTGATCCTCAAAGAGAAGTGGTCTTTCCCGAGACTCCTTTCCATCGCTTCACTCGCTGTTATCCCCGCTTATGTTGTTGATGACATCATCGGCACGATCTTCGGTCTTATCCCTGTTATAAGATTAGGCGGCCTTATCGGCACAGTTACTATTATCTATTACTACCTGATGCTCTTCGAAGGCATGGGTGCCGAGACGAAGCTCAAGGGCAACAAGAAAGGCTTTGTTATCGTAGCCTGCATTGCACTTACAAGCTGGATCGCAGGATTCTTCTGATCCTTTGTATCTTTAATAAGTTTTCAAGCGGCGGAAGGCATTTGCTTTCCGCCGTTTTTATTGTCTGCTGTGTTGTTTTTCACCACTATATGTCGCGGACGCTAAAAATATTTGATATAATTCATTTCGGGCGCGACGTAGCACGCGTACGCTTGGAATAAGGGTAGGGATTAGATAATGGCAGAAATCAACATTACTCCGGTCTCTTTAAAGTGCAAGGTCTGTGGCGGTGATATAGTGAACAACTATCTTGCCGGTACTTCTTACTGTGCAAACTGCGGGAACAGGTGGTCTATTGCTGACCTCTATCCTGACTATGCGAAGTACCAGAGGATAATCGCGAATATCACCAAGGCAAATGACATCGTAGAGAGTGACAACAAGGCTGCTTCCGCGAATGAAGCCAAGCTTCTCTATAAGACGTCCGTTATCGAATGCACGAAGTTCAATGATCCCATCTCTTCCGATCTCGTCAGGATCTGCGAGGAAGGACAGAAGAAGGCAGACCTTCTTGCGGTCTATGCCAAGGGCAAAGGATATTTCGATAAGGGTTCTTATAACAGCGCATTCTCGACATTGAACAAGGTTAAAGGTTTCAGAGATGCCGATGCCATGCTCGAGATCTGTAAAGAGGCGATCGCGAAAAAACGCCCCGGTTAACGGTCTGGATAAGCCTATTCCAAAAAGTCCGTCAATAATAATGTCATACTCATATGACCTTTCTATGCTGCAGGTTCCCGGAAAGGTGCTGCGTACAATGCCATACTTCTCAGAGATGGATAGCTGCTTAAGAAGCAGATCGCTGCACTTCGTCACATCCCCCACGAGGCATATGGAAACCACAAATCCCCGCTGCGCCAGAAGTCTGCCTGCACATACAGCATCGCCGCCGTTATTGCCTACCCCTGACAGGATCAGGACCCTGTATCTTCTGTCAACGCCTCTTTGGATTGTCCACTTCTGTACTTCATCTGCAACAGCCAGCGATGCCCTCTCCATCAGTACAGCTGTATCCACACCAAAGTGCTCCGAGGTATTCCTGTCATATATCTTCATTTCCTGACTGGTAACCACATATTTCATACCATCGTCCTCCTCAAATAAACCCGGTTCATTATCTGTCTAAGTACGCTCGGACCCAATCCCGTAACTTGGCAAAAAATGCCTCTAACGATATCCGGCTCAATAAACGCCAGTATATATCTGACTTGTTCCGCTCGAATACAGATACCGTAACCGCCCATATGACGTGCGCTTACGATAATCAGCTCCCATAAAATGAGTCTCCGGTAAATGTAACTGCCTGTATCAGATCATACTGCAATGATCTGATCATTTCCCACCTGTCTCTCACTTTATCTTTGACATCATATAAGGCTGCCTTACGGCAGCCTTAAACTTACTCTACATACTCGCTTTCATCGCCCTCCAGGGGCCTTCTGATGGGGTGCCTGTGATCCGGATCATACTTCATGTCAAAGATCTCAATGACTTCAGGTCCGAATATCTGGTGCATATAGGAGTAGAGATTGTAGTTCTCCATCTCTGCTTCCTGCAGGCGTATCACATTCTTTTTAAGCTCTACCCTCACCTTGGAGATCCACTCATCAAGTCCCCTGATGTAATCCGTATTCTCATGAAGTCTCTCATAGCAGACATTCATGGTCTCCACCATAAGTTTATAATCAACATCATATATCTGTCTGGACAGATCAAGGAGCTCATCCTCGCTCCCCGCAAGCTTTTCATTGCACTCACTGATGAGCCTTGTCCGCTCTGAGATCTCTTTCTCGATGGCCGGGGCGTTGCCCAATTTGTTGGCCTTGTCCCTCAGAGGCACAATCTCTGAAAGAAGCGTCTTCTTGAGCTTCTTGATCTTCTTGGTCTCAAGCCGGATCCTGCCGTCTCTCTCAACCAGTGCATTAAGTTCATCCGCCAGATTCTCTATCTCAGGCGTCATTTCTGTCTGCGTAAACAGCTGGTGCCACTTGTCATCAAGGGTCAGTATGGGAATACTCTTTCCCTCCAGCGCAGACATATACACTTGCGTATCTTTAGCCATCAGATTCTCTCTTAAGGATTAGTCCTTTAGTGTACTTTCATACCTGTCTATATTATACGACAGTTTCATTAAACTGTCAGATAAATGTACATTTTCTACCTGAATATTGTCAGGAACGTCCAGGTCAACGTGGGCAAAATTCCATATTGCCTTGATGCCTGAGCCAATGAGTTTCTGACTCATTGGCACCGCCTGCTCCTTGGGGATGGTCAGGACTGCTATCTCGATGTTGTTCTCTCTGATAAAGTCCACCACCTCGTCGACAGGTCTTACCTCAACGTCACGGATCCTGGTGCCGAACAGGGCAGGATTCTTATCAAAGGCCCCCTTAAAGACAAAGCCCCTTCTTGTGAAATTGGTGTATCCTGCGA
>JAEEGJ010005034.1_pt1 | contig 42690 bp, 37 predicted proteins | sample 8958761 | NCBI WGS metagenome assembly JAEEGJ01 (sample SAMN16246546, study PRJNA631951) | gut metagenome | biome: gut microbiome; feature: rumen; material: RS-attached | host: Bos | place: Iran: Karaj | collected 2018-10
AATATAGAATTTAGAATTATAATTCCGGTAATAGTTATTTTCATGCCACAAAGAAAAAATATACCAATCTAAACTATTTTTATCGATTCCGAGGTAGGTGTCTCTATTTTGAGGTTCATAAGAAATACCAGAATTAAAACCTATTATATAATCGTTATAATCAAAATAAGTTAATTTTCTGGGAACATAAGTGTCTGTATCCCGATCATAGCGTGTTACCAAAGGTTTATTATTTTCTGTATACATGTATCCATTTTCAAAATGGATAGGCTGGAATTTATTATATACATACCAATTTTGGTCATAAGGCATACTAGCTTTTACGTCATTTAAAAATGTTATTTTTTCTTCGTTATATGCCCCTAAACAATTAAACCGTTTTATAGTTTTAAAAGGCCAACTAGAATAATAAAAATTCATTATAAATATAATTATACTTATCAGTATAACAAAGAAAGAAAATCGTTTATTAGGCTTATCATCATCTTGTAAGCATATTGTAATATATGCGATAATCGTTCCGAAAAAACCAAACCAAAACCATGCTTTAGTGTTTACATATCCCTTACTATCGGCTTTTTCTTCTGTATAGACTGCAAATATTAATCCAACTAATAGATAAACTATAATAAAAAGAATAATCATTTATAATACCTCAATGCTCTAACAGATTAAAACTAATAAACTCATCGAAAAAACTTTCATAATTACTTTCTTCATTTTGATATGTGTTAAGGACATACCAGTTATTATCAATTTCTACAAGGAAATATTTCATTATAAAATCATAATTACTCTTTGGATTCTCAGGAGTTTCACTATTTACATAAACAGAAATAAAACAGCTATTTGTCCAGCTATTAATATCAAAGTTAAGATCTTTACCTTCGTCAGCTATTCTATAATCACGAATTTCCCACCTTTTTAACAAGCAATTTTTTTCGAAATCATCTAAAACTCCTGTATTAACATCAGAAATCATATAGTTTATTTTAGCGCCATTTTTTCTGTATTCTTCGAACATGGCAGCATCACTTAAGGCAGGGCCTTCTATTCTTGAATAAAAATATGGATGACAGCATGCTGCGATTGCCTCAGGGTCATTGTTAATAGTGGCATCCATAAATTTATTCATAACTTTCAAAGGCCTATAATATAAATATTTTTTGTATACCTTGATTGATAGAAAGATGGCTATAGCTATTAATATGGAAATGAAAATGATGCGTAGAATAATAATTTTTATAGGATGTTTCTTTTTCATGTGATTCCCCTCAAAAAACTTACGATATATATGATATCAATGTAAATTTGTCATATCAACATAAAATTGTGCAAAATGATAAAAGATTATAAAAAAAAGAGAAGGATAATGGTAATAATTAACAAACGTTAATTGTTATAAGCGGAGAATCATATTTTTTGTTGCTATGTAAAAAATATTCAAATGTTTGTAAATTGTTATAATTTGGTTGTATATTATTATACTGAGAAAGGGCATTTTACGTAATATTGAAGTAGTAAAAATAGCTAGTAATAAGGACTAGACCGATTATGAAAGAAATAACATATGATGAATTAAATAAACTTCCGAAAGAATCTTATGTATTTATAGATATCAGAGATGAGGGGTTGGTGTCCTATGGAATGATTCCAGGGGCAGTTAATATATATATTGAAGATCTTAAAGACAGCAGTAGGCTTGCAGAGATTCCTAAGGATAAGAAGCATATCTTTTACTGTGAGATTGGCCGTATGTCCAGAGATATTGATGAAGAGGCTGATTTCCTTGCTGGAAGAGACTGCTACAGCTTATCGGAAGGATATATTGGATATATCAGATCCGGTATGCGAACTCAGGAAGATATAGAAGAAAAAAGAAAAAAGGCCGAGGCAAGTATACAAAAAAAGTTCCATAAGCAGATTTTTTCGCAATTTGCCAAAGCTGTTAAAACCTACAGGCTTATTGAAGAAGGAGACCATATTGCTGTTTGTATATCTGGTGGCAAGGACTCTATGCTTATGGCAAAGCTCTTTCAGGAGATTAAAAAACATAGACAGGTGAATTTTGAGCTTACCTTTCTTGTTATGGATCCCGGGTATAATAATGAAAACAGGGCTCTTATAGAAAGCAATGCCAAGGCTCTTGGTATTCCTATAACTATATTTGAAAGCACTATATTCGATACTGTAGATACTATAGAAAAGAGTCCATGTTATCTCTGCGCAAGGATGAGAAGAGGCTACCTCTACAGTAAGGCAAAAGAACTTGGCTGCAATAAGATTGCCCTTGGTCATCATTTTGATGATGTTATAGAGACCATCTTAATGGGGATGTTATATGGCGGGCAGGTTCAAACTATGATGCCTAAACTTCACAGTTCCAATTTTGAGGGAATGGAGCTTATAAGACCTCTTTATCTGGTAAGAGAAGCTGATATATGTGCTTGGAGAGATTATAATGAACTTCATTTTCTTCAATGTGCTTGTCATTTTACTGATACCTGTACAACCTGTCATGAGGATGGTACTACCTCAAGTAAGCGACTAGAAACTAAGAAGTTAATCGCCCAGCTTAAGGAAACCAATCCCTTTATTGAGTACAACATATTCAGAAGCGTTGAGAATGTTAATCTTGATACCATTGTTGAATACAAGAAAGATGGTGTAAGACATAATTTCCTTGAAGAGTATTAATGCTTTTATGATATAATTAATCTAACGATTGGGGTTATCGAGCGTTAAGCGGGGGTTATATTATAAAAGTGGACCAGGAGAGCATTATAGTAATATGACTTACTCTTTTATAAGTTTATTGGCTTTAATTCTTAATTTCATAATTAATCGTGGAATACTTTTTAGAAAAAGTATTCTTCGTTCGAAAAATGATGATGAAAAAAATAATTTTTTCAGTTACAGATTATTTCTTTTAGCAGCAAACTGTTATTTTATCTCTGATATAGGATGGGGGATTCTTTATAACTATCATGAAGTAGATTCTATATTCCATTTATTATATATTGACTGTGTGCTGTATTTCTTCTTCATGTTTCTTACCATGCTTACATGGATGCGCTGTGTTGTTACTTATATGGCTTCAAAGAAAAGGAAAAGCAGGTTTTTATATCATTCAGCGTTATTTATATTTGTTCTTGGAATTATATATCTATTAATTAATTATTTTTATCCATTTATTTTTTCATTTAACAATAAACATGAATACATTATGGAACCGGGAAGGCATATTGCTTTTATTCTGCAAATATGTCTCTATTTTGCGGCCTTAATCTACATGATATATATCGCAAGATTAACATCTGGAGCTGAAAAAGTCAGATATTTGGCCTTAGGTACAACATGTCTTGTTATGGAGCTGTTTTTAGTGCTGCAGATTTTGGAACCTTTATATCCCACATATGCAGCGGGGCTTATTATCAGCATATGTGTAGTGCATTCATTTGTTGAAGCAGGAGAAAAGAAGGAAAAAGAAATATATGATCATATTGCTTCTGGACTTGCAGAAGACTATGACGCTATGTATTACATAAAGATAGATACAGGAGAGTTCAGGGAGTTTTCTAAAAGTCAGAGATATGAAGCTATGAATGTTCCGGTAATAGGAAAAGATTTTTATGAGGAAACAAAGGTGAACGTAGATAAGTATGTTCATCCTGACGACAGAGATTTTGCTAAGAGCATACATACAAAGGCGGCTATGCTTAAGAGTCTTGAGGGCAGAAAGTCATTTTCTTATAAATACAGACTTTTGATTGATGGACAGTCTAGATTTTTCCTGTTTACATTGATGCGTGCATATGACAATAAACATTTTGTTTTATACGAAAAGGATATTGAAGATGAAATTGTTGCTGAGAACATTCGCAAAGAAACTCAAAAGAATTATGCAACATTTACTCAGATAGCGGAAAGCCTGGCATCAAACTATGATGTTTTATATTACGTAAATATAGAGAATTCGAATTATATAAGCTATGAGTGTAAAAACATATATGGCAGGCTTGATATGAAATATTCCGGGGAGGATTTCTTTGGGGATTCCATATTGGATATTAAAAAGATAGTTTATAAAGCTGACCGGGATATGGTGCTTGGATATATAGATAAAGATTATATAATCAGTTCTCTTAGTGAACGAAAGATGACTTCTATCGATTATAGAATTGTGGCACCTGATTCTGTTCACTATGTAAGGATGACTACTCATAAGACTAACGATGGTATTCATTATATTGTTGGTATTGTTAATATCGATGATGAAGTTAAAAGGGAGAGGGAGCATCTTAAAGCTCTTAGCAATGAAAAAGAACTTGCCAGACGAGATGAACTAACAGGTGTTAAAAACAAGACTGCCTATAAGGAACTTGAAAAATCAGTTCAGGAAAACATTGATAAGGGGCTTGATTACCTGCCTTTTGGTCTTGTTGTATGCGATGCCAATAATCTTAAGCTGGTTAATGATACTGAAGGTCACAATGCAGGCGATGAGTATATAAAGCAAACGGCAAAGGTTTTATGTGATATTTTTGCCCATAGTCCGGTATTTCGAATAGGTGGCGATGAATTTACAGTATTTTTACGTGGAGATGATTATACTAATAGAGCAGAACTTATGAAAAAGCTTCGCTCGAAGATTCTTGATAATGCAAAAACAGGCTCAGGACCGATTCTTGCATCCGGTATGTCAGAATATATCCCGGCAAGCGATAATTTAATATCAGATGTTTTTGAACGTGCCGACAGAGAGATGTATGAAGATAAGAAGCGTCTGAAAGAGTAATTTTTAGAACGTATGGTGTGAAGGTGAAGCGTTGTAGATTACTACAGCGCTTTTAATATATTATTATTGATGGATGAGGGATAGCAGATGGCGATTTCGCAGTTATTTGTAGAATTTATATTTTATAGTTTTCTTGGCTGGGTATGGGAGTCCATTTATTGTTCTGCTAAGGAAAAAAAGTGGGCTGACAGGGGATTCTTGTTTGGACCTATTTGTCCTATATATGGATCATGTGTAGTAGCTGCATCGGCAGCATTTAGCTCTATTAGTTTTCTTTCATCTCCAGATTTTCCGATATGGGGCATATTTGTAGTAAGCTACCTTGCAAGTGCAGTTGCAGAGTTTGGGACTTCATGGGTACTTGAAAAGAGGTTCCATGCCAGATGGTGGGATTATAGTAAGATGCCACTTAATATACAGGGCAGAATCTGTGTGCCAGTTAGTATAGGTTTTGGTCTTGCTGGTGTTGCTATTGTGAAGTATCTGATTCCTTTTGTTAATGGTATGCATGAAGCTATTAATCCTCTTGTTTATGAAGTGTTTGCTCTTATATTTGCAATTATCTTTGGTGCAGATTTTGCATTAACTGAGGCTAGCCTCTCTGCACTTTTAACTGAAGTTGAGAAGATGCATGAAGAGTTTAACATTAGGGCACAGGAGAACTACGAAAAGCTTGCATCTACTAAGCAACTTGTAGTCTCATATGCAGAAAAGTTAACACTTAATCAAAAGAGGATGCTTTTCAGAATCCGTAGATTTATGCCAGGCAAGGTGAGAAAACATGGCAAGAATCTAATGAATATCGTTCATATTACTGATGCTCTTAAGGATAAGATTAGGGAACTTAAGGGATAAAGCTAATGTGTTTTACATAGAAATCCAGAAGTAAGCAATTATTTCTGGATTTTATTTTTTTACCATAAAAGTCTTAATCTCCATCCGTATATACTATAGTAACTAGTTAAAAAAAATTGGGAGTGGGCGATTATGAAAAAGAAGTTTAGTATTATATTAGTTTTAATTTGCGTATTGGCACTGGCTATGACTGCTTGTGGGGAAGAAGAAGGAAGGCGTCGAAAAAGAGATACTTCAAAAGATTCGGTTACAAAGTCAACAGTACCATTCGAACAAATTAAGCTTGAGAAGATAGGTAATCATACATATATTGACGAAACATATTTTGATAGGGTATATGTGGATAAGTCTACCAAAAAGGAAATATTAAAAATATTAACAGAAGCTGATAAATCAATTGATTTTGATATTTATTTCACAGGTTATGGCAATAGCATGGCTGACGGAAGTCTTAGAGTTAATGGCTATTTCTGCAAAGAAGGCGCAATAGTTGTTGATTTATTATACGAAGCTATAGAAGGTAGGGGTGGAACATATCAGTGGTATGGCCTAAATGATACACCTTATAGATTAAATATAAATTCAAGTGATATTATCCCTGTTGCTTCTGTTTTTGATACAGTATATAACCTTGCAGAAGATAATAAAGATAAGATTTTTGAGCATACAAACGAAGAACCAATTACAGGAACATATGGTTTATACTATAATGAGGTTGATGAATTATATTATGAATTTAAAATAAATGAGTATAGTTGCATAAAAGTAAATGCCTATACAGGAGACGTTATCAACGAATATTACTGGGACGGCGTTTATGTTGATTAATACTATATTTGACTAAAAGAGGAAAGACATGAAAAAGAAAAATATAGCAATTTTACTAGGATTTATTTTAACTACAGCTTTAACAGCTTGCGGAAAGAATTCTGATGATAACAGTAGAAACAGGAAATCTGAAACAGAGGTTAGTACAGCAATAGATGCGAATGCCGATGTAAACGCAAATGGAAAAACTGAACCTGAAACAAATAAGTCACAAGAAATTGACTATGATAATTATATTAAAGGTCAGAAGATTTTAGATGATAAAAAATATCAGCTGAGTATTGGATATAAAGATAATTCAGGATTATATCCAATAGTTACTTCTGAAGATGGGATTATAGGATATACCTATCTTGGTGATAATAAGCTGGTAACAGTTTCTTTAGATAGTTCTAATAATGAACTAATATTATCATCAATTGGAACTGCATCTGACGGCAGCTTTGTAACAGATGGAAGTGTAACTCTTGAAGGATTTTTTATTATCTCAGACGTTAGCAATGTTCTGTTTTCAAATATAACTATGCCAGATGGTAAGGATGCTATTCTTGTCGAAGCAAGAAGTACAGCATACACATTTAGTGACGGCGTTGATTATCATATGTACATAGTTAAGATGGAAGATGATGGTAAGCTTAATCTTGTTCTTGATACATGGACATGCGGATCAGGTGATGAAGATATAACATCAACTATTCGAAAAGAATTCAATGATGTTATGGAATCTGATTATACTCAGGATTATTTTGAAGATATTTTCTGGAAAGGAAATATGTATGTTGAAAAAGAACATTTACCAGTGTTTGCCAAGCTTACATTCAAGTCATATACGTCAGACTGGGCTGACCAGGGTGACTGGGATCGTTCAAATAAGGTGATTGAAAAAATATATGGCAATGTAGGTGAAGTCACAGAGTGGGGCATAGGCGATATAAATTCATTCTAGATTTCATCCAAGGTTTGATATAAGAAAATTAAAAATAATAGGGCACTTTCTTAATAAAGACAAACAAATATAAGGATTTATTATGAAGAATACATATAAAACAAAGGCGAGAGAAGGGCTTATAGCCTATCTTAAAGGACATAACGAACAGCGATTTACTGCAAGAGAAATATATGAAGCTGTTTGTAGTGACCAGGCTTCCATGAACAGAACAACTGTATATAGAAATCTTGACCGTCTTTGTGAATCAGGAGAACTGCTTAAATTCAAAGAACCTAACCAAGATTCCTGGTACTATCAGTATTCTTCAAAACATGATGACTGCGATAAACATATGCATGCCCAGTGTAGTAACTGCGGAAAGATATTTCATCTGGAGAACCCTTTCGTTAAGAACTTTGGAGATAAACTTCTTGATGAATATGGCCTAGATATAGATACTTCAAAAACTATTATTTTTGGTAGATGCAGCAAATGTAGAAAAATCAGAAAAAGATAATTTGCAACTAACTTGCAAATTGTATTGACTAAATTGCAACCAGTGCTATAATATGCAACTGTGTTGCAATTTTGTTTTTATAAGGAGAAAGCTAATGTCAACAAGAGAAGTACCTATAGTAATTATAACCGGCTATCTTGGGTCTGGAAAAACAACCCTTATGCAGAATATATTGAAACAGGAAAAACGTAAGATTGCCCTGATTGTTAATGATATGGGGAGCATAAATATAGATGCTTCCATACTTAATAAAACAGGTAACAGCGTTACGGAGGTTGAGATGGTAGAGATGCAGAATGGTTGCATATGCTGTACCCTTCGAGATGAATTTATGGCTGAAATTGAAAGAATATCTTCGGATAAAAGCGTTGAAGCAATATTCGTAGAGGCATCGGGAATTAGCGAGCCTTCATCTATTGCCGGGGCATTTGTTAATTATGAGGAAATGACTGAGAACACTCGTGTTTACCTTAAAACAATTGTATCGGTTGTGGATGTAGACAGAATATATAGAGAATTCCTTCACAATCTTATTTCAGATGAAGAAGCTGAAGATGGAGATGTTATTAATCTTGTTATGGATCAGATTGAATTCTGTAATCTTATGATTCTTAATAAGGTTGACCTTCTTACTGATTCACAGCTTGATGAGGTAAAGGCTGGACTTAGAGGGCTCCAGCAGGAAGCTAAGATGGTTGAGAGCGTTCATGGAGATGTTGACTTAGATATTATTCTTAGTTGTGAAGACTTTGATTTTGATGAAGTAGAGGCCTATAGTGCTGTTCAAAGAGCTCTTAACAATTGCGAACATGATGATGAGAAGGCCTGTGTTGATGAATATGGTATCTCTTCATTTGTGTTTGAAGAAAGAAAGCCATTTAACCGAGAGGCATTTAACAAGTTTGTAGATGAGTATCCTGAGGTGCTTATTCGTAGTAAAGGATATATATGGTTTTCGGATGACTGGAAACACGTCCAGCTTTTTGAACAGGCAGGAAGAAATGCTTCTATAACTGAGCTATCAGAGTGGATGTCAGCTTGGGATAAGGAAGAACTAGACCGAGTAGTAGCAGATTATCCTGATATTACCGAGGACTGGGATGATTATTATGGTGACAGATGTAATCAGGTAGTCTTTATTGGTAAGGGCTATGAAAAGGCAGAGATAGTTAAACAGCTATATGATTGTATTGAGAAAATAGGCTGATTATATTTGCGAGGTAGGTAAATATGGATACCGTATTTTTTATTAATGGATTTCTTGAATCAGGTAAAACAACATTTATTAAAGAACTTATTAAAAGAGAGTCTTTTCGGATTGCCGGGAAGACTTTAATATTATTGTGCGAAGAAGGATTAGAAGAGTACTCAAAGGAAGTACTTGAGGAGTCTGGCGCAGTATTAGAACTAATAGAAGATGAGAAGGACTTTAATGAAAATTATATTGCAGAATTAGAGAAGAAGCATAATCCAGAAAGAATTATAGTTGAGTTTAATGGAATGTGGGACAGGAAGAATCTGGTATTTCCTAGTCACTGGACTGACATAATGGAGATTACTGTTTTTGATGCAACTGTATTTAAAATCTATTCTGACAATATGAAGTCACTTCTTGCTGAGCAGGTAAGACACGCTGAGTTAGTTTTCTTTTATAAAGCGGATCAGGTAAAGGATAAGCTGCCATCCTATGCAAGAAATATTAAGGCACTTAATAATAGGGCAGCATTTGTATATAGAGGGGACAAGGGGGACGTTATTATAAAACTTGAAGACAGTCTTCCCTATGATATTAATGCAGATGAATTAGAACTAGATGATGCTGGTTTTGTGGCCATGTGTATGGACTCTCTTGAGAGATATAACGTATACGAGGGTAAGAAGGTTCATTTTAAAGCCTGTGCTTATAAGATTAGAGACGGTGGTGATTTTGAATTTATTGCGGGAAGACAGGTTATGACCTGCTGCGAAGAAGATATGCTTTTTTCGGGGCTTATATGTGGATATCCTAAGGCCTATGAGCTTATAAATAAAGAATGGGTTGAAGTTACCGGGATCATAAAAGTAAGATTCGATGAAATAGCTAAAAGAGATATTCCTGTATGCAGGGTAGTGGAACTAAAAAGAGTTAAGGCACCTGAGAAGGAAGTGGTATCTTTGGTTTAGTGGGCACCAAGGGTACGCTGAATATAAACAGTTACAGTGTAAAGCACGTCATTTTTAGTGTAAGAATGATGTGCTTTATTTTTATTGCTTATAATTAGGGCGACGATAATATAAACGATATATGCAAAGGAGAGAGAATTATGTCGAAAAGGCTAGTTAAAAAAGGAGCTGCTAAGAAGGGATTTGAAAAACTTGCACAGCCAGTTAATTTATCTTCGTATGATGACACAGAACTTGAGGAAGAAATATATAACGAAGAGTACGATGAGCAACTATATGACATAGAAGACTATGAGGATGAGGAAGAGGTATACGAAAAGCCAAGAAGGTATGATAGAAGTAGACGTGGTATAGAAAAAAAGGCCTCCAAGAAGTCGTAAAAAAGAACGTTACTACGAAGATTATGATGATGAAGATGATGACTACGATGAGGAGAATAAAACTGGAATTGCTATCATAGCAGTTTCAGCCTTAATTTTAATTGTTTGCCTTGTTATAGTCTTTGTTGTGGTAAAGCCTTTTAGTAAGAAAAAGGAAAAGGCACAGACTGAGGGGACTCAGGATAGCTCTTCAACTTATATAGGCCAAGCTGATGAAGCTACTAGTATTACAATACCTGCAGGAGAGGTAGCAGCAGACTATAATCCTGATGATAGCGGATATGTAAGTGATTCTTCATCTTCTTCTACTGGCGATCCAGATGAGGTAATCTATAACTTCTTTGAAGCATATGAGGCAGAGGATGCAGCTAGGATAAAAGGATGTTTTTATTCATTTAACCAGCCTGACGATATTGAGATAGAGGAGTGGTTTAATAGTAATGACGATGTAGTTGATGAGCTTGTATATGGTGTAACAGGCTGGGACTCATACGATGATATTGAAACTCTTAGAGAAGAAATAGAGTGTGAATATAACTGCGATGCTTCCATGGTGGAAGAGGCTGCTATTATTTATACTGAATATGATGTTGTTGGTATTAGCGGCATGACAGATGAGTGTATTGTCATTAAAGTAGGTGGAGTATGGTATATTTATTATTTGGGAGATATCCAGTATTATTTATAAAAAGATAGCAAAACGGCCAAAGCCTTCGCCTGGCTACTAAACAATAATAACTTTTAAAAGGATTAATTTTAATGAGAAAACTATTCTTAAGTTTTATATTGATTATAACCTGTGTGGGATGTGGTAAGAAAAATGAAGTAAAAACAGAAGAGATTACAGTAAACTCTAATCCAGAGGAGTTTGTAGATATAGCTGAAACAGAAATATCTAGTAGTGTAGAAGAAGTATTAGATACAGCTGATACAGAAACATCTAGTAGTGCAGAAGAGGTATTAAATACAGATAAGCAACATACTGATAATTCCACAGATGATAACCTGCAGGAGGTTAGCACAAATAGTTTCGAATATTCTTATGGTGTATTCTTGGGACTTGGTCCTGAATCAATGGATAAATTCAAAGATTACGAAATAATAGTTATTGATGCTCAGTATTTTACAAAAGAGCAGATTGACCAGCTTCATACTGGCGGACACAAGGTATATAGCTATATTAATGTTGGATCAGTAGAAGATTTTCGCTCATATTATGACAAATATGAACCATATACCCTAGGAGATTATGAGAACTGGGATGAGGAACGCTGGGTAGATGTTTCAAATAAGGAATGGAAAAACTTTGTCCTAAATGATCTTGCTCCAAGTATATTAGATAAAGGGGTGGACGGGCTCTTTGTTGATAACATAGATGTTTATTATTTTTATCAAAGAGATGATATCTATAATGGTCTTACAGAAGTACTAAAAGGATTTAAAAGTCTTAACACTTACGTATGCATTAATGGTGGTGACACCTATATCATGGAATACATAGCTAGAGGCGGAAATTTTCATGATGTAGCCGATGCTGTTAATCAGGAAACTGTTTTTAGTAAGATACTATGGGATGGAGATAATTTTTCTAGAAGTTCGGCGGAAGATAGGGAGTACTTTAAGCAATATCTTGAGTCAGTAGCTAGTAATGGAGGAGATGTTTTTCTACTTGAATACTCCAAGGATCAAGAATTAATTGAAGAAATTAAGACATATTGCAATAAGAATAATTTTAGATATTACATTTCATCAACTCTGGAACTTCTATAAGGGGATATATGCTTTATCACGATAATTTGGTATAATTTCGTAGGATAACTATTATATTAGGTTTAATAATTATGGCTAGATTTAGATTAAAAAATATTAGGATTTCATCAGTTCATTTTATTCCTATTAGTTTTCTTATTTTTATTCTTTTAGGGACCGGTCTTCTTATGCTCCCTATTTCCAGTGCTTCAGGTCAATATACAGACTTCGTTACAGCTCTTTTTACATCTACAACATCTGTATGTGTTACAGGTCTTGTTGTAGTTGATACCTTTGCTCATTGGAGTCTATTTGGACAGCTAGTTATTATAACCCTTGTCCAAATAGGAGGCTTAGGTGTTGTTGCAGTTGGAACACTTATTTTGCTTATTGGGCGAAAGAAATTCTCACTTTCGGAACGTAAGCTTATTGGTGATTCTCTTAATGTTGAAAAAAATAGAGGATTACTATCCTTTCTTGTTCGCATATTCAAAGGAGTATTCTTGGTTGAAGGAATAGGTGCATTATTATATGCAATAAGTTTCGTACCTAGATTTGGTACATGGAAAGGCATCTGGGCCGCTGTTTTCCAGTCTGTTTCAGCTTTTTGCAATGCAGGTATGGATGTGGTCGGACCAACAAGTATGATAGTATTTAGAGATTCTAAATATCTTATGTTTGTGACTATGACTCTAATTATACTAGGCGGACTTGGTTTTGTTGTATGGTTTGATGTTATGGACGGAATCGTAGCAGGAATTAAAAAACGTTTTAGTCCTATTGCTATATTCAGACACTTATCTGAACATACTAAACTTGTATTAATTATGACATTTGTCCTATTAGCTGTAGGTACAGCCTGGGTATTCTTTGCGGAGTACCACAATCCAGCAACTATGAGAGATATGGGGCTTGGGGATAAGCTATTAAATAGTTTATTCCAATCTGTAACATTTAGAACGGCAGGCTTTGCTTCAGTTCCACAGGATGGCTTAACAGAATCAACTTGTATGCTGGGCTATATACTTATGTTTATAGGTGGATCACCTGTAGGCACTGCAGGTGGTGTAAAGACAGTAACTTTCTTCTTCGTATTTATGAATGCGCTTTCATATATTCGTGGCAAGAAGGAAACTGTTATCTTTAATCGCAGAGTATCGGAGGAAATGATGCGTAAGGCTGCTGCGGTAGTGTTTGTGAGTTTTGCTACTGTAGTATTGATGACCTTATTACTTATGTCCAGCGGAGGAATACTTCTTACTGATGCTCTTTATGAAGTTGTCAGCGCTCTTGCCACAGTAGGATTATCAAGAGGTTTGACTCCTAATCTTGATACCGTAGGAAGAATAATTATTATCATATCCATGTATTTAGGAAGAATAGGACCAATATCTATGGCTATATTCTTTACTAAGACATCAGGAAAAAAGAATACAATTACTCATTCAGAAGGAACGTTTTACGTTGGATAAGGAGGCAGTATAATGAAAAAATCTGTTGCTGTATTAGGACTTGGAAAATATGGAAAAAGCTTATGCGAGACATTGTATCACCACGGTGCTGATGTTCTTGCTGTAGACAGCAATGAAGAACTTATCAATGAATTTTCAGGCCACTGCACCAGTGCAGTATGCGCTAATCTTACTAATGAGGATGAAGTAGCTGCTCTTGGCCTTAAGAACATGGATATAGTTGTAACTGCTATGGGACGTAATCTTGCAGCGAGCATTATGTCTATTGCAGTAGCCAAAGAACAGGGAGTACCTCTTGTTATAGCTAAATCGTCTTCTGACAGGATGACTGCCATATTAAAGAAGGTTGGAGCTGATAAGGTTTTAGATCCGGAAGGCGAAGGTGGAACACGCTCTGCCAGAATACTTATATCCAATTCCTTTAAGGATTATTTTGAGCTTGATGACAATATGTACATGATTGAGATGGAGCCAAAAAAAGATTGGATTGGGAAGAATCTTATTCAGCTTGAACTTAGAAAGAAGCTTAATTTAAACATAGTTGCTATGAAGGAAAAAGGCGAGAAGTGGCATTTTGTTGATCCGGGTAAGGCATTTACCCAGGATACTCTTTTAATAGCTGTTATGGAAAAGAAAGACTTAAATAGGTGGAAATGATATAGTATAATATCATTAATATTCGTTAATATTTATGGGAAGGGAATATTGTTTTAGTCGTTAAAAAGGGGGCAAACGATTATGGCAAAGGCGAAGAAATATCAGTCTATATCTAAAAGACTACCTATTATGGTTTCTATTACTTTCATCATTCTGGTTGCTATTGTGCTTGTTATTACATATAACCGCGAAGAAAAGCGAATGGTGGAAGAATATCGCAAGATGGCAGATGGTGTCACCAATCTTATGATTGAGAGATTTGATCCAAATAAGATTGATATTTATCTTGAGGAGAATTACAGCTCAAGAGATTATTTGGATATCATGAAATATTATTATTCTTTAAAGGATAATTATCCGGATATATATTATCTTTATGTATATCAGTTCTATAAAGCAGACGTTCCTGCTGCTACTATCATTATTGACTTAGAGGATGAATATACCGAGGAACCTAACCAGGTAAGTATTGACTGGGTAGGCAGCACCTATATTGCCTTAGAGCCTTTTGCTTCATTGATAGATGACATACTTACAAGTAAAGAGCCTATATTTAAAGCTGCTTATTCTGATGAGGATGGTTATCTTCTTTCTTATGTAAAACCAATATTTGATGAAGATGGTAATTATGTAGCAAGTGCATGTGTTGATTTCTCTATGGAGGAGATGCATAAGGAGAATATAAGATTTATCCTGACTCTGGGTGTAATTATCATACTAATTGGTGCTGCAGTTATTGCCTGCTTTACTATTTTTGAACTTAGAAGAACAATTACAAAACCACTTGCTCAGATTACTGATATCGTTTCGGAATTTAAGTATGATACTGAAGATGATATGGCTTTTAACTATGAAACACTTAAAAATCTTAAACTTAATTCTAATAATGAGATAGGGGTTTTGTATGATGCTTTGTTAATTGCAGAAAAAGACAGTTTATTCTATATGTCAAATTATAAACAAGCTGAGAGTGAAATCTTAACTAAAGATGAGAAGATTAATGAACTTGGAAGCCTTGCACTTAGAGATGGTATGACTAATGTTGGAAATAAGGAAGCATTTACTAACACTATTTCTAATATTCAGGATAATGAAAGATATGGCATAGTAATATTTGATGTTAACAGTCTTAATATGATTAATGACAAATATGGGCATGATGCAGGTGATGCATATATTGTGGGATGTTGTAAGGTAGTAAGTGATATCTTTTCTCACTCACCGGTATTTAGAATAGGTGGTGACAAATTTGCAATCATAATAAAGGGACGCGATTATGTTAAGCGTGAAGAACTGTTCCAAAATACCCTTGATATGTTTGAAAGAATTTGGGAAGAACTTGAAAAAGATCCTGCTCATCGATATTCATGCGCACTTGGTATGGCTGACTCTACTTCATGTAAAACTACAAAAGAGACAGTAAAGACAGCAGAAGATAACATGAAAGAGAATAAGAGAGCTTTCAAGGAAAAGAATAATATAAAATAGTATTGTTCATAATGTGAACTAAATTTTGGATATGATTGACACTGCAACCGATTGGTCGCATACTAGCAATCATAGGAGTAGATTACTATGACAAAACAGGATATATTGGAAGCAACATTAGATCTTGCCTGTCAGCATGGCCTAGGAAGAGTTTCCATGCAGATGATTGCTGATAAGGTTAATCTGAAGAAGTCTTCATTATATAGTCATTTTAAGTCTAAAGATGAGATTATTGAAAGTATGTATACATACTTTAGAGAACAGGCAAAAACTGAGACAAGCAGGTCGCAAATAGACCTTGGCAAGTTTGTTGAAGGAAAATCTTTAGAAAACATATTAACTGATGTAGTAGCTTCCTATAGAAATATGAATGCCAGCACCAGTCTATTTAAGTTTTACCAGATGATTATGGCTGAGCGTTCTGTTAATCCTATGGCGGCTCAGGTTATGGTTGAAGAAACTGAGAAGATGCTTGGTGCAACAAAGATGCTTTTTTATGCCATATCAGCAAAAGGTATAACAAGGTTTGATGATCCGGACGGGGCAGCACTGGTATTTACTATGGGTGTGCATTCTATTATGGATTTTGAATTTGATGCAAAAAGCGCTGGTTTAAAATCAGCAGATGGAACTATGAAGGCATATATTAAAGAATTTTGTAGAACATATTCATAGCGGGGGAATAAAATGAATTCGGTTCTAGTATCAATATGTTTTTTATCTATTTTATATGTTGTAGTTATTATTATTGGACTATATCAAGTACCAAGAGAAACATTAAAGCCTACAAGGCATTTTCGCTATTGCATGTGGATATGTTTATTAGGTCTTATTGTTGAATTAGTAGCGTATAAGATAGACGGCAGACAGGATTTATCTGATATAGCGATACTTATAAACTATCTTGGATATGCTTTGATTGATGTTATAACTATAGTTTATTCTTATTATCTCTATAACCTCATAGCTGAAAGTGATAAGGAGCAATCGAAAGGGTTTGCATATTTAATAACTGTTTTATGTTCTTTAGAAGTGCTGATTTATACCATTGGTGTTTTTTCGGGAAAACTCTTTGCTATAAATGATGGTAAGTATGTAGCAGGACCTTGGAATGAGTATTCAAATATAATGGCAAGTTTTTGCTTTATATTAATGGTTATCCTTTATATTATTAAATTTAGAGCATTTAGAATAAACAGTGTTATATTTGTTGTTTTAATAGTTTTTGTTCCAGCTATTTCGACAGTTTTGACAAAGGTTGATCCTAATATAAGATTTGGATTTATTGGCGCAACTCTTTCTATGCATGTTGTATATGTAATCGTTCAGTCAAGGATTGTATCTGATGCAACTGCTACGGCGGAGTTATATAACAAGTTATCTTATAGCGATGCGTTAACAGGGTTACCTAATAGAAGAGGTTATGGTGAATTCGTAGATAATTTTGAAGGCGATAATACTGTTGCGGCTGTATTTGCTGATGTAAATTCGCTTAAAAAAGTTAATGATAGTTTAGGACATCAGGCAGGTGATAAGCTTATTCAAAGAGCCGCTAATCTTCTTAAAAAATATATGGTAGATGGCACAGTATATAGAATAAGCGGTGATGAGTTCGTTTGCATATTCGAAAATCCAGATTTAGATGAATTTGAAGAAAATATGATAAAATTTGCTGACAAGATTATATCTTCTGGTAGAATATTATCGTTTGGATATGAAATTAGTCATGGTGAAAAACTGCAGGCAGTGATTAATGCTGCAGAGCAGAAGATGTACGTTGATAAGCAACGTTATTATGAGGAAACTGGCAAGGAAAGAAGAAAATAAGTTATTTCCTTGCTTTATAGGAAATGAATAGAAATAGTAAAAGAAAAGTAATTGCATATGTTATGGCTTTAGTGATGTTACTTGTTTGCCTTGCATCAATAACATATATTGCTGAGCATACAGGCCATACACACCATTGCCATGAAGAAGATTGTCCAATTTGTAAGATGGTATCCTTCTGCAGAGATACTCTTAGAAATATTGGCAGTATAGGTCTTGCATATCTTGCTCTTATTATGATCATAGGTCATATCAAAGAGCGTATATGTCTACATATTCTTAATGAAGATAACACATCTTTAGTTTCTTTAAAGGTAAGACTTAATGATTGAATTAATCTTTGACTAGATTATATTTACAAAATTAAGACTTACAGGAGAATAATTCAAAATGAAAAAATATATTATATTACTAGCTATGGCTTGTATGCTTGTTTTTAGCATGACTGCATGCGGCGCAAATAAAGATAAAAAAGACGATGGAAAGTTCCAGATAGTAACTACTATTTTCCCTGAATATGACTGGGTGCGTGAACTTACAAAGGGTAATGACAACGTAGAAATAACACTTCTTCTTGATAATGGTGTAGATCTTCACTCATATCAGCCAACAGCAGACGATATTATTAAGGTTTCTGACTGTGATATGTTCATATATGTTGGAGGAGAATCTGATGAATGGGTAGAAGATGCTCTTGCTAACAAAACAAATAAAGATATGGTAGTTATTAACCTTCTTGATGTTCTTGGTGAGAATGTTAAAGAGGAAGAACTTGTAGAAGGTATGGAAGGTGAAGAAGAGGAAGAAGAGGGTGAAGAGGAAGAAGGTCCAGAATATGATGAGCATGTATGGCTTTCAGTAAAATCTTCATCTATTATCTGCTCTAAGATTGCCGAAGAGTTAGAAAAAGCTGACCCTGACAATAAGTCTATTTACGAGGCCAATGCTAAAGAATATATTGCTAAGCTGGATGAACTTGATAATAAGTATCAGGAAGTGGTATCAGGAGCTAAGTATGATACAGTTCTTTTTGGAGATAGATTCCCATTTAGATATTTAGTAGATGATTATAATCTTGACTATTTTGCTGCATTTGTAGGATGTTCAGCTGAGTCAGAAGCAAGCTTTGAAACTATAACATTCCTTGCTGATAAGGTAGATGAACTTGGACTTAAGTCTATCCTTCAGATAGAAACATCTGATGGTAAAATCGCAAATACTATCAAAGATAACACTAAGAGTAAGGATCAGCAGATTCTTACTATGGATTCTATGCAGTCTGTTACAGCAGATGAACTTCAGTCTGGTGTAACTTATATATCTGTTATGGAATCCAATCTTGAAGTTCTTAAGAGTGCACTTAATTAAAGGACGGCGATAGTATTGTCTTATATTTCTTGTGATAATCTTTCACTTGGATACGAAGGAAAATCTATATTAGATAATATCTCCTTTAAAGCTGATAAAGGGGACTATCTTTGTGTGCTTGGCGAAAATGGCGCCGGTAAGTCAACACTTTTAAAGACCATCTTGGGCATGAATATGCCCATTGATGGTCTTATTGAATTTGGTGATGGTTTATGTAAGCAGGATATAGGATATCTTCCTCAGCAAACAGAGGTACAAAGAGATTTTCCGGCTTCAGTGGAAGAAATAGTATATTCAGGCCTGCAATCAAGCCATGGGCTTAGATTATTTTATAGTAAGGAAGAAAAAGAACTTGTTCGTAGAAGTATGGAACGTATGGATATAGTGAATCTTGCCAAAAGTTGCTACCGTGAACTATCTGGCGGGCAACAGCAGAGAGTGCTTCTTGCAAGAGCCTTATGTGCTACTAAGAAGGTATTAGTTCTTGATGAACCTGTATCAGGTTTGGATCCGCTAGTTAGTTCTAATTTATATAGTTTAATTAGTGAACTAAATAAAGAGGGAATAGCTATAATTATGATTTCCCATGATCTTCAGGCTGCTTTAAAATATGCCAGCCATATTTTATACCTTTGTAATAAGCCTTTCTTTGGAACTAAAGAAGAGTTTATAGAAAGTAAGCAGGGAAAACTATTTATGGCTATGAAGGATATGGAGGATAACTAGATGGAGAAATTCTTGTATTATTTATCATATCCCATGGTAAGACATGCTTTGATAGTAGGCGTTCTTATTGCACTTTGTTCTTCGCTTCTTGGAGTAACACTGGTTTTAAAAAGATATTCTTTTATAGGGGATGGACTATCTCATGTGGCTTTTGGAGCTATGGCTATAGCTGGAATTCTTAAGGTAAGCAATGATACCTTTGTTGTTCTACCTTTAACCATATTATCAGCTATATTTCTACTAAAATCAGGAAATAAAGCCGTTATTAAGGGAGATGCTGCTATAGCTATGGTTTCAGTAGCTGCTCTGGCGTTTGGCTACCTGCTACTTAATATATTTTCGGCATCTGCTAACTTATCTGGGGATGTATGTACAACTTTATTTGGGTCATTTTCAATACTTACCTTATCTATAGCTGAGGTTTGGTTATGCCTTGCTTTGTCCCTGGTTGTAATGGTTCTTTTTGTAATCTTTTATCATAAGATATTTGATGTTACCTTTGATGAGGATTTTGCAAGAGCTGTTGGAACCAATGTGGATTTTTATAACTTATGCATAGCTATAATTATCGCTGTAATAATAGTTCTTGCTATGAACCTGGTTGGTTCTTTGCTAATATCAGCTCTTATTATATTTCCGGCGTTATCCGCTATGAGGTTGTTTAAGAACTTTAGGGCTGTAACTATAGCATCGGCTGTAATATCAGTTATATGTGCATTGGTCGGCATGATTATAGCTATTATGACTGGAACTCCGGTTGGTTCTACTATTGTTGCTGTAGATGTTGGAGCATTCTTTACCTGTTTAGTTATTAATTACTTGAGGAGAGGCAGTAGATGATGAAAATACGTAAAATAGTTTTGGGCTTATTATTATCTAGTATTCTTACTTCGGGCTGCGGAAATAGTAAAGTTGATGAGATTATTCAAAGTCAGGAGGAGAAAGAAGAGAGTATTAGCACAAATTCTGCTGAAAATATATCGGTAGATGTGGAAAACCCAAACAAAGATGCAGAAAATAAGCCAGCTAATATGGCGGAACCTGTAAAACAGGAGGATATCCATAGTGGCAATGATATAAATAATGTTGCTAATAATCAGTGCGATGATTCTAATATAATAGATATTGACCTTGATTTAACTACTATGAGCTCTACCATGGTTTATTCTGAAGTATATAACATTATGTGCTATCCAGATGAATATAGGGAAAAATGCATCAAGATGAGTGGTACATGTTCTATATTTGAAGATGTTGTAACGGGGCAGTTATACTATGCCTGCATTATTCAGGATGCAACTCAGTGCTGTCAACAGGGAATAGAGTTTAATTTGCAGGATTCATATATTTATCCTGATGATTATCCTGAGAATGGTGAAGAAGTTACTGTTGTAGGTATATTTGAAACTTATGCAGAGGATGGAGTTCTATATTGCAGGCTTAGAGATGCGGTTCTATGCGATTAAGGCTACAAGCCTTGCCAATACTGGTTCTTTATCAAAAACGATTAATAAGACATTAGTAATCAAATATTATGATTATTAATGCCTTGTATTATTTTAACCTCGATAATATAATGGTTAAAGATTTTTAGAAGAGATATTTTTATTGGTGAGGCGCATACAAGTGGTATGGGCGGTATCTTTTCGGAATGGAGATAGGATTTATGAAGACTTATAAAGAGATGACAAAAGAAGAGCTTATGTCTCTTAAAGCAGAACTTGAGAAGATGTATGAGGATGTTAAAGGTAAGGGACTTAAGCTTAATATGGCTCGTGGACTTCCATCAGCAGAGCAACTTGATATGGAAGCAGATTTCTTTAACACATTCGATTCAACCTCTGAATTTAAGTCTGAGACAGGATTAGATTGTAGAAACTATGGTGAGTTACTGGGTATTGCTGAAGCTAGAAAGCTTATGGGCGATATGATGGGAATACCTGCTGATAATGTAATTGTATTTGGTAACTCATCACTTAATATTATGTACGATACAGTTTGCAGATCTATGGTACACGGTGTATGTGGTAGCACACCTTGGTGTAAGCTTGATAAGGTTAAGTTCCTTTGCCCAGCACCAGGTTATGACAGACATTTTGCTATTACAGAGCAGTTTGGCATCGAGATGATTAACATACCAATGACAGAAGATGGTCCTGATATGGATCTTGTTGAGAAGTATGTTAACAATGATGCAGCTGTTAAGGGTATCTGGTGTGTACCTAAGTATTCAAACCCACAGGGCGTTGTATATTCTAAAGAAACATGTGAGAGACTTGCAAACCTTAAGCCAGCAGCAGAAGACTTCAGAATCTTCTGGGACAATGCTTATGCAATTCATCATTTATATGAAGATAATCAGAAGGAACTTCCAGAAATCATCTCTCTTTGCGAGAAGGCTGGAAATCCTGATATGGTATATGAATTCTGCTCAACATCTAAGGTTACATTCCCAGGAAGCGGTGTAGCTGCACTTGGTTCATCTAAGAAGAACCTTGACTATGTAAAGAGCATCATCACAATTCAGACAATAGGTCATGACAAGCTTAACCAGCTTCGTCATGTAAGATATTTCAAGAACTTCGAAGGTATGAAGAACCACATGAAGAAGCATGCTGAAATTCTTAGACCTAAGTTTGAACTTGTTCTTTCAAGACTTGAAGAAGAAATCGGAAGTCTTGGAATCGGTTCATGGACTAAGCCAGTTGGTGGATACTTTGTATCATTCCAGGCGCTTAATGGATGTGCTAAGAACATCGTTGCTAAGTGTAAAGAGGCAGGTGTTACTCTTACAGGAGCAGGTGCTACATATCCTTACCACAAGGATCCAGATGATTCTAATATCAGAATCGCACCAACATTCCCACCAATTGAAGAACTTGCTGCAGCCCTTGATGTATTCGTACTTTGCGTAAAGCTTGCAAGTGTTGAGAAACTCTTAGAGGCATAAAAAATTAATTTAACTAATGTAAAACTTTAAACTTAAAGCCGTATTGGAATTTATAAGTTCTAGTACGGCTTTGTTTTTGCTACACCCCAGAGAGGCTTGGGATTAACGTTGCCAACGCCCAGTCCCTACCTTGAATTAATCTTTGCTCGTAATTGCCAAACGCTCCGAGAAACTAATCCACGAGGCTCTAACACTCTCAGGAATGCCTTCGAGCGTAAGAGCCTCGGGATGGATTTCCTCTCCTCGGCAATTAATGTCGCAAATCTTAACCCAAGGCATGGCCTGGGCGTATCTACAAAACTTGAGATAAATAAACTATTGTGGTTTAATCAATTAGGTAGAATCGTGTGGGAGATTATATATGGCATATGATGGAATAACAGTTGCAGCTGTAACTGATGAACTTAATAGATTGTGTATTGGCGGCAGAGTTATGAAGATAACTCAGCCTGAAAAGGATGAAATAGGTCTTCAGATAAAGACTGGCAAGGAAGTAACTAAGGTGCTTATTTCTGCATCGGCTTCATTACCTCTTGTTTATATTACTGATGAGAGTAAGAAGAGTCCTATAACTGCGCCAGCATTTTGCATGCTTCTTAGAAAATATATGCAGAATGCAGTTATAACTAAATTTCACCAGCCTGATTTTGAAAGAATCATTAAGATGGAGTTTACTCATTTTAATGAGATGGGGGACCTAGAAACTCTGTTTTTAGTTGTAGAAATCATGGGAAAGCACTCTAATATTATCTTAATTAATGATAAGAATGTGATCATCGATTCTATAAAGCGTATCCCAGCTTCGGTATCTTCAGTTAGACAGGTTCTTCCGGGACATGAATATTTTATCCCTAAAACCAGCGAGAAGTATAACCCTATGTTTACAGATAGCCAGGAATTCAAGGAGAAGATTTATGAGGATAATGCCACAAACGGAACGCCAGTATATAAGCTGATTTATGAAACATATAACGGAATCTCGCCTATGATTGCTATGGCAGCCTGCAATATTGCTGAAGTTTCTACAGATAAGAATGTAGCATGTCTTTCGGATAAGGAGAAAGATGACCTCTGGCAGGCATTTGCCGCTATTATGAATAAGGTGAAGAAGGCAGAGTTTACACCGAGATACTTTATTGAGAATAATAATATCACGGAGTACTGCGCTATAGAAATACCGGGATATGCTAACTATGTTGAGTCAAAGTCTATTTCTGACCTGCTTTGTCAGTATTATTCAAAGAAGGAAGCTCTGGTTAGGGTTAGACAGAAGTCCAGCGACCTTAGACGAATCGTGCAAAATGCCTTGGAAAGAACTTCTAAAAAGTACGACTTACAGCTTAAACAACTTAAGGATACTGAAAAAAGAGAAAAATATAAGGTGTATGGCGAACTTATAACAGCTTACGGCTATTCCGTTCCAGAAGGCTCAAAAAGTATGGAGGCATTAAACTACTACACTAATGAGAATATAACCATACCTCTTGATCCAGAAATAAGCCCTCTTGAGAATGCCAAGAAGTACTTTAATAAGTATGCAAAGCTAAAGAGAACAAATGAGGCTCTTACAGAACTTACTAAGACTACAGGAGATGAACTTAATCAGCTTGATATGATTATGACCTCTCTTGATATAGCCCCAAAGGAAGAAGACCTGGTTCAGATAAAAGAAGAACTTATGGACATGGGGATAATTAACCGTAAGAATGGCAGTAAGAAGGAAAAGGTGGTATCCAAGCCTTTCCACTACGTAGACGAAGACGGCAATGATTACTTTGTAGGAAAGAATAACTATCAGAACGAAGAACTGTCATTTAAGATAGCAGGACCAGACGACTGGTGGTTCCATGCTAAGAAAGTGCCAGGCTCACATGTTATAGTAAAATCAACCAAGGTCAACGAAAAAGGTGAGCTTGATGATAAAGTTTATGAAAGAGCTGCTTCACTTGCAGCATATTATTGTAAGGCAAAGAATCAGGATAAGGTGGAAGTTGACTATACAGTAAGGAGAAATCTTAAGCACCCTAATGGTTCAGCACCAGGATTTGTAGTTTATTACACAAACTATTCGCTGATTGCCATACCTGATATAAGTCAGCTTAAAGAGGTCTAGAATAAAAGATTAATAAAGAGGTTTATTTATGGGAAAAGGATATGTTACTGAAGAAGAGATGTATGTTGAAAGACTAGATAGAAAGCTGGTCAGAGAAGGACGAATAATTAATATCTACGAAGATACAGTTAAGATTCCTAATGGACATATTGATAAATATGACTTTATTGGTCATAAAGGGGCCGCCGCAGTAGTGCCAGTTACAGCTGATGGCAAGCTTCTTATGGTAAGACAGTATAGAAATGCTTTAGATAGAGTTACATTAGAGATTCCAGCTGGTGGACTTAACTCAGCAGATGAACCTACTCTTGACGCAGCAAGAAGAGAACTTGAGGAGGAAACAGGATATCAAGCTGATAATATAGAACTTCTTATTTCTATATATACAACGGTAGCATTTTGTAATGAGAAGATAGATATTTATGTTGCAACAGGTCTTCATAAGAGACAGCAGCACTTAGACGAAGATGAGTTTATAACTCCTGAAGAATGGTCGGTAGATGACCTTACAGATCTTATCTATAGCGGCAAGATGCAAGACTCAAAAACCATAGCAGCTATACTTGCATATAAGGATAAGTTTGTGAATAAGTAAAAATAAAATGACTTGAATAGTCAAATATCTGCATAAAAGTTATGTCATCAATGCTTGACATAACTTTTTTTAAAAATTTTTAAAAATATTTTTTTACAAGATGTAGTGGAGGGGGTAAAAAGTTGAAACATCATCTTGCGAAAAATGCTCGCAAAGCCAGTATTGGCAATGGTTTTGAGAAAAATTAAGGATTGCTTTTACAAAAACATTTCCCTATAATTACATCTAGATGCGGTTAACAAGTGGTTTCAAATAATTATTTGACATAAAAGGTTAACCCAAAAGTTATACTAATTTAAACACGGAGAGAGGGAGCTAGGCAGTATGGAAAAGCAGATTAACGATTTTATGGAGTATTTACACGGGGTAAAGAAAACATCTGCCAATACGGAATTATCTTATAAGAGGGATCTTAACAAACTTGTTAAATATCTTGCTATGCAGGGTATTGATGATGTATCTAAGGTTACAGTAACTAACCTTCAGTCATATATCTTATATCTTGAGAAGAACAACTTTGCAGCAGCAACAGTATCAAGAAACATTGCATCTATTAAGGCATTATTCCATTATTTATTTAAAGAAGGAGTTGTTGCAAGCGATGTATCTGAGATGCTTAAGGCACCAAAGATTGAGAAGAAACTTCCAGAAATATTAACGACTGAGGAAGTCAATAAGCTTCTTGACCAGCCACGTGGCGTACTTCCTAAGGAAGTTAGAGACAGAGCCATGCTTGAACTTTTGTATGCAACTGGTATTAGAGTATCAGAACTTATAAACCTTAAAGTTTCAGATGTAAATCTTCAGGTTGGATATATTATCTGCCGTGATGCACATAAGGAAAGAGTAGTACCATTTGGAGCACCAGCTAAGCGTGCACTTACAGACTACCTTAGAAATACAAGAAGCGTACTTATTCAGGATAAGACATCAGACGTATTATTTACAAACTGTCAGGGACAGCCAATGAGCCGTCAGGGATTCTGGAAGCTTATTAAGTACTATGCAAAGAAGGCTGGTATCACAACAGATATCACACCACATACACTTAGACATTCATTCGCAGCTCATCTTGTTGAGAACGGAGCAGATCTTAGATCAGTACAGGAGATGCTTGGTCACTCAGATATATCTACAACACAGATATATGCCAACATGACACAGAACAAGATTCGTGAAGTATATGCTAAGAACTTCCCAAGAGGATAATCCCTCTTTGCAAACCAACCTAACCAGCGCAGGCCATCCGGTCTGCGCTTTTTTGTTCCGATTTCTCAAATCTCAACTATCTCCATTTTTAAGTCTGCTTTTTCTCCCGTGCCTACCTATTATTAGCCGCCGGCCCCAGCCTATGCATGCCCATATGAGACATTGACAAGCTCCCTATATTTTTCTTTGAACAATTTGTTGTTCATTAGAAAAATAAGGGAGCGCATGTCACCAGTCGATATATGGGTTATGCATAGGCTATGGCAGGCGACATAGAAAAGGGCATAAAAAAAGCCCCTGAAGGGGCTTGGGTTTAGAATCTCATAACCTCTGGCTTGCGCTGGTTGAAGATGTAGTAGTGGTCGAAGCCGCATTCTTTAATAAGGGCCTCAGCCTTGTCATAGTCAGCTGCAATATCAGCTGGCTTGTGGGCATCACTACCGATTGTAAGAATCTCACCGCCAAGCTTCTTGTACTCAAGGATAATGTCTTTACATGGGTTAGGACCATTCATGCCCTTTGCATATCCGCTTGTATTAACCTCGATACCTTTTCCGTTATCAATAAGAATATGTAGAATTTTATCTATTTCTTCTTTATATTCATCAAAGACAAAGTTTTGATTTTTTGTTGGACCATATCTGAGAGCGTAGTCTAAGTGACCATATACATCAAAGTTTTGGAAGAGTTTGATGTTGTCATATATAGATTGGAAGTATTCGTGATAGGCTTCTTTTTCAGTCCTTCCTTCGTAGAAGCTGGCTCTATATGGATCTTTGCCGTGGCAAAGATGAGATGATGCAATAACAAAGTCGAAGTCATACTGATCAACGTAAACATCATTGCTTTCTGCAAGATGTTCCTGCATACCAAGTTCTACACCTATATTAATAGAAATTAGCTCGTCGTACTTAGCCTTAAGCATGGCAACATCAAAGAAGTACTGGTCTGTGTTAAATTCAAAATAACCGGCAGGGCATTCTTCATCTACGGGGAAGTCGAAGTCCTGATGGTCTGTAAAACAAATATGAGTAATACCTTTATTAATAGCACTAAGTATCATACTTTCCTGCTTTGCATCTGAGTCGCCGGAATATGAACTGTGCATATGATAATCTGCTCGAATCATGTTTCCTCCTAGAATAAATTAATGATTAGGTAAAATATACCATAAATAGGCTAAAATTTCTTGTTATTCTTTACAAATACATCTTGAAAATGGATTTAAGATTATATAAAATAAAATCACTGCGATTAGTGATAATCTAATCGAAATATTTTTAGGAGGACTTCAAAATGTCAGTAAAAGTAGCAATTAATGGTTTTGGTCGTATCGGTCGTCTTGCATTCAGACAGATGTTTGGTGCTGAAGGATACGAAGTAGTAGCAATCAACGATTTAACATCTCCTAAGATGTTAGCACATCTTCTTAAGTATGACTCATCACAGGGTAAGTACGCTAAGGCTGATACAGTTTCAGCAGGCGAAGATTCAATCACAGTTGATGGTAAGACTCTTAAGATTTACAAAGAGCCAGACGCAAACAACTGTCCTTGGGGCGAGCTTGGTGTTGATGTAGTTCTTGAGTGCTCAGGTTTCTATACATCAAAGGAAAAGGCACAGGCTCACATCAATGCAGGTGCTAAGAAGGTAGTTATCTCAGCTCCAGCTGGTAACGATCTTCCTACAATCGTTTACAACGTTAACCACAAGACACTTACAGCTGATGACAAGATCATCTCTGCAGCTTCTTGTACAACAAACTGCTTAGCTCCTATGGCTAAGGCACTTAACGATCTCGCTGGTATCAAGTCTGGTATCATGAGCACAATTCACGCTTACACAGGTGATCAGATGATCCTTGATGGTCCTCAGAGAAAGGGTGACCTCAGAAGATCACGTGCAGGTGCTATCAACATCGTTCCTAACTCAACAGGTGCAGCTAAGGCTATCGGTCTTGTTATTCCAGAACTTAACGGAAAGCTCATCGGTTCAGCTCAGAGAGTTCCAACTCCAACAGGTTCTACAACAATCCTTGTAGCAACAGTTGAGAAGTCTGTAACTAAGGAAGAAATCAACGCTGCAATGAAGGCTGCTGCAACAGAGTCATTCGGTTACAACGAGGAAGAAATCGTTTCTTCAGATATCGTAGGTTCAACATATGGTTCAATCTTCGATGCTACACAGACAATGGTTGGCGAAGACAACTTAGTACAGGTTGTTTCTTGGTATGATAACGAGAACTCTTACACATCTCAGATGGTAAGAACAATCAAGTACTTCGCAGAACTTGGCTAATTATAGTTCTTAAAAATGTTTTAAAAACCCTGACAGTTTTCTGCCAGGGTTTTTTTATGCCCAGGGGTGCGTAAGATAAATCTCCTGCTTTGCCGGACGTACCCCGCGCAGCGAGCAGGAGATAACTTTCTGCTCGATTATAATTTTGTACGTCCGGCTCCGCCGGACGTACCTCTATGCGGCATGAAAAAGGTCGACACATGCTCGATTATTTCTAATCTTGCAAAGATTTTTACTTAAAGTTAATATATTATTTATGAGTAAAGAATCTAAGGGCAAGAATAATAAAAATAGATTATCTAAAGTAGCCTATCTCATATTAGGGCTTATTCTTTTAATTGCAGGCGTAGGGATGACTGTATATCGTATATATTTCCTTCGCACTCGTATGAATTCTACTGATGTTTCCAAAGATTACAATTCTACATATGTTTTTGTTGTTAGCGATATAGATGATGAATTTATGCGTGAGGCATACTATGCTGCAAAAGAAGCAGGCAAGGAAAAGGGTGTATATGTAGAACTTATGGGTAATGGACTGAGAGGCTCTTATAATAAGATTGATTATCTTACTATGGCTATAGCTTCTAAACCGGACGGCATAATTGTGGAAGCAGATGAAAGTCCAGAAATAAAGAACCTTATTAATGATGCAACAAGCGCAGGTATACCTGTAGTTACCATGCTTGTTGATTCTTCGGATAGTGAAAGAAAGGCATTTATCGGGCCTAACTATTATGACCTTGGGAAGATGTATGGTACCGGAGTATACAATGTAGGTTCCAGCGTAGGCATCAATGTTACAGTACTTATTCCAGAGAATATGTCAGAGGCAAACCGTAACAACATCTATCAGGGAATCTTAGCAGAGGCCAATGCCGGCCCAAAGACTTACTCAATTGATATGAAGCTTGTTAACTGTGAAAGTATGCTTACAACAGAAGAGGATATAAGAAATATAATCTATAACGATAAAGAAACAAATATTTTTATTGCGACTAATCCTGATATTACAACCTGTACCTATCAGGCTCTTATTGATTACAACAAAATCTCCAGCGTTAAGTATATAGGATATTACAAAAATGCATCGGTTATAAAAGGTATATCTACAGGTGCAGTTGATGCTACAGTTATCCTTGATTCTGAAGATATGGGAAATCAGTGCGTACAGGCACTTTATGAATATATTAATAATAACTATGTTAGTTCCTATATTCCAACTGGCATAAGCCTTATTGATAAATCTAATGTAGAAAACTATTTGACGGATAAGTAATGGCAAAATCTATATTTAAGTCAAAATTTAAAAAACTTACCAAGCAGCTGTCTGTAAACAAACAGCTTTCTTTTGCGTTCGCTTTAACTATTGCCATCATTATAATAGTAAACTTACTTGTATTTGCTATTATAGACAGGGAACTTGAAGATCACGATGAAGCATACGCAAGTAATAAATATAATAGTAAGCTTTCAGAAGAGATAAAGACTGTTCATGACAACCTGACAGAATATGTCCTTACAAAGTCTACAGGGGCTATGGAGAACTATTATAAGGATATTGAAAAACTTAAAGATTTAGTTCACGAAATGAACCTTTCTGATAATGATGAGATGATTCTTGGTATGCAACATGACCTGGTTTCCATGGTAGATGAATATATAAGTCTTACTGAAAAGACTGTTCAAAGTAAGCGTGGACGTAATGTGCTTAAGTATAAAGAAAGCTATGAAAGTGCAAGCAAGATGGAGGAGTACATCTTAGACTATATCTATTCTATAAACGTACTTCAGTTCCAGCAAAACAATGACAGATATGATGTTATGAAGAAGTCCATGCATTATCTGGAAATATCCAGCATCATATTCATAATATTAATTACTGGATGTACTTTCTTGTTACTTCAGTATTTCTCGTTACATATTACTGTTCCTATTGAAAAACTTGCTGACAATGCTATAGCAATATCAGAAGGAAACTTTGATACTGAGATTGCTGTATCTGATAGAAAAGATGAAATAGGAGTTTTATCAAGAACCTTCTCTGAGATGCTTGTATCCATTAAGGACTACATGGCTAGAGAAAAGAAGAACCTTGAAGAACAGAGAGATATAAGAGAAAGAGAACTTAAGATGGAAGCCAAGGCTAAGGATGCTGAGCTTAAGTATTTCCTTTCTCAGACAGATCCCCACTTCTTATTTAATACTTTAAATGCCGGTATGCAGCTTGCCATGCTTGAAGGAGCCGGCAAGACAAGTTCATATATTGGCAATGTTGCAAAGTTCTTTAGATACAACCTAAAGAAGGATAATGGTGTTACCAACATAGAAGATGAGCTTAAGTTAGTTGATTATTATATGGCTATTCTTGATGTTAGATTTGGCGGAGAGATTAAGCTTGTAAAAGATATAGACGAATCCCTTCTATATACTGAAGTTCCTAAGATGATTATCCAGCCTCTTATTGAGAACTCTGTTAATCACGGAATTCGAAATATGGAAGGAAAGGGAGTTATCTATCTTTCTATATACAAAGAAGCTGATAAGGTTATTATATCTGTAGCTGATAATGGTGAAGGTATGTCACCAGAAATTCGAGAAAAGATTCTTGATGGTACATATAAGAAGCCAGAAGGAGATAACAATGGCAACGGAGTTGGTCTTATTAATATAATTAGTAGATTAAGATTATTCTATAATAGCGATGATGTTGTTGATATAGCAGAAAAATGCGAGTACGGCGGATTTGAAATGAATTTGAAGATTCCTGAGAAAGGGCCTAGGGAGTAAGTATGTATAGAATTCTTATAGCAGATGATGAGAATATTGTTATAGAGTCACTTAAGTTTATTATTAAAGCCAAGCTTGGTGACAACTGTGAGATAGAATGTGCCAAAACAGGTAGAAGTGTTATTGAGGCTGCAGAAAATTTTAGACCGGATATAGCATTTATGGATATTCATATGCCTGGTATTAACGGTATAGATGCTATGAAAGAGATTAGAAAGAATAACAATTCTATTATCTTTATTGTTATGACTGCTTTTGATAAGTTTGATTATGCAAGAGAGACAATTAAGATTGGTGTTCTTGAATATCTTTCTAAACCTGCTAACAGAGAGGATATAGAGGCAGTTCTTTCCAAGGCTATGGGTATAATCGATAAGAGAAGAGAGATTAGAACCAGAGACTTAACTATTAAAGAAAAGTTAGAAACCATCATTCCTTTCATGGAAAATGGATTAATATATACCCTTCTTTTAGGAGAAGATAATGAGTCTATTAGTAAGTACAGAGAGATATTAGGTATATCGGAAGAGTTTGGTTATATTATGGTGGTGGAAGCCAAGCAGGAATTTGCTTCTAATATGACTAATGTAGTTGGTTCCAGTGTAAGACTGGAAGACCACTATGAACTTATTAAAGAGTCAATAAAGGATGAAATCAATGCAGTAGTTGGTCCAGTTATGACCAACAAGATTATCATTCTGGCCCCATTTGATAAGAATGCTATGCCGTATGAATATAGAACTAAGCTTGTTGAAAGAGTTAGAACTCTTATTCATAACCTTGAAAATGACATAAACATAGAACTTAAAGTAGGTATTGGTAATGTTAAGAATTTTGAGAAACTTAATGAATCATACCATGAGGCTATATCGGCTCTTAGCATAGGTAACGGTAGTGTACTCCATGCCCTTGACGTTAAGATAGGTTGTGAATATGAAGATGATTATCCTATTGATACAGAAAGAAATATATTCGACGCTGTAGAAAAGGGTGATGCAGACAGGGCATCTAATGAAGCACTTCATTTCTGGAACTGGATGGTTAATTATCATGCAGATGCCATAAGCGATATACAGATTAAAGTTATCGATTTCGTCTTAAGAGCAGAGCAGAAGGTTTATAACAAAACTAATTCTACATATAGGTTCACATCGAGAACTAATTACCTTGAAGCAGTAACTGGTGCTGGGGATCTGGGTACTCTTAAACATTGGTATCTAGAAAAGATTACAGAAGCAGCAAGGAAGGTTAGTAAAGTTCAGGACGATATACAAAAAACTCCTGTTGAAAAGGCTCTTAATTACATCAATGAAAACTTTGGACAGGATATATCTCTTGATGAGATGTCACAGATGCTTGGTATATCTTCATATTACTTTAGTAAACTGTTTAAGAATGAGACAGGAACAAACTTTATCGAATACCTGACTAATCTTAGAATAAGTAAGGCTAAAGACCTGCTTGATGAAAACAGGTTATCTGTAAAAGAGATAGGTATAACAGTTGGATATCCAGATCCAAACTATTTTAGTAGAATCTTTAAGAAGAATGTAGGCCAGACACCATCTGAGTATAAAGGAGCGGAATGATGAAAAGATGCAGAAAGTTATTACTAGTTTTAATTTTATCAATAGCTACTATAGTTTGCTCGTCATGTAACCGAAGACATGTAAAGACCAATCCTACAATTGATGATGGAAGAATCAAGATAGGATTTACATTTGATACCTTCGTAATTGAAAGATGGGAAAGGGATAGAGATATATTTGTATCAAGAGCCAATGAGCTTGGCGCTGATGTTAATATACAGTCTGCAAATGGTGACGTAGAAGAACAAAAGAAACAGATTGAATACTTTATAGAGCAGGATATGGATGTAATTGTTATTGTTCCTGTTGACTGTGGTACTCTTGCAGATGAAGTTAAGGCTGCTAAAGACAGGGGAATAAAGGTTATATCATATGACCGTCTTATAGAGAATGCAGATGTGGACCTTTACATATCATTTGACAACTCAATGGTAGGAAAGCTTATGGGACAGTCTCTTGCGGATGATGGTAATAATGAGAACAACATCATTATGGTTAGCGGACCAACTACTGATGGCAACGTTATTATGGTAGATGAAGGATTTACAGAAATAGCAGAAGGCAGTGGTTACAATATAGTAGATGTTACTTATATTGATGGTTGGAAGCAGGAACTTGCCTATGACTATATAAGTGAGAATAAAGATACTGTAAAGAAGGCCAATGTTATTATGTGTGGTAATGACGCCTTAGCAGGTCAGGTAATATTAGCGCTTCAGGAAAATAATATGGCTGATGACTATGTAGTACTTGGACAGGATGCTGATCTTGATGCCTGCCAGAGAATAGTAGAAGGCACTCAGTATATGACTGTTTATAAGCCAATAGATGAACTTGCTAATTCTGCTGCGGATTGTGCAATTAAGCTTGCACAGAATGAAAAGCTTGATTTTACTGCTAAGCTTAGTAATGGTAAGAACTATATTGATTATATTGCTATAAAGCCTGTTGCAGTAACTAAGAAGAATATGGATTCTGTAATAATAGACGGTGGATTCCACCTAAAAGATGAGGTTTATCTTAACGTAAAGAAGTAAAAAAGAAGTTAAATAGGACATTTTTAATATCAAAATATAGCAAAAAATTAAAAATAGCATTTTTTTAATAGCACTTTTTTGTCAAATGTAATTTATTGACAGAAAAGTGCTATTTTAGTCCACGTTAAGTTTTTGTTAATAAAAAATGTCCACTAGATTAACAAACATCTACTATTTTTTATACAAGATATGGGGGTTATATTAAGAGTGTACCAAGAATATTTCAGCCAAGAGCTGAAAAAATAAAATCCTAAAGGGAGGTAAACTCAATGAAGAAAAAATTATTAAGTCTTTTGCTTTGTGGAGCAATGCTTACAGCTACAATGTTCGGCTGTGGTAAGACAGCAGGCGGCAATGACGCTGGTACAACAGGTGGCGGTGAGACTGCAAAGAGTGGAGACGTACAGGTAGGTATCGTTCTTCCAACAAAGGATGAGCCAAGATGGCTTCAGGATCAGAAACAGTTCGATAAGATCTTAGGTGATCAGGGATTCACATCAAAGGTTCTCTTCAGCCAGGGTAAGTCAGAGACAGAGAAATCTAACGTAGAAGCTCTTATCGAAGACGGTGTAGATGTTCTTATCATCTGTGCACAGGATGCAGCAGCAGCTGGTGCAGCTGTACAGGAAGCTAAGGACGCTGGCATCACAGTAATCTGCTACGACAGACTTATCACAGGTACAGATGCAGTTGACTACTACGTAACATTCGATTCAGTAGCAGTTGGTAAAGCTCAGGGTCAGTACTTAATAGACAACAAGCCAGAAGGTTCAGGAATTCCTCTTTATCTTTATGCTGGTGCAGCAACAGATAACAACGCATTCCTCTTCTTCGAAGGTGCTTGGGAAGTATTACAGCCATACGTAGCTGACGGTACATTTGTAATCGCTAACTCAGATGAAGCTAACAAGCTTGCTGACAAGGCTGAACTTACAAAGGACGAGCAGGCTAAGATTATTGGTCAGGTTACAACAGATTGGGACTTCAACGTAGCTAAGTCTAAGGCTGAAGCTCATCTTACAGCTAACGATGCTTCACTTAAGGGTGACGTAGTTATCCTTGCTCCTAACGATGGTACAGCTAGATCAATCGCTGATACATTCGCTGCTGATGCAGATGTTAAGAGCTATGTTATTACAGGTCAGGATGCAGAAGTTGCATCAGTTAACTACATTGCTAACGGAAAGCAGAGCATGACAGTATTCAAGAATACTTCAACACTTGCTGCTGACTCTTGTGCAATGGCTGCAGCTATCCTTAACAACACAACACCTGAAACAGTTACAACATACAACAATGGTAAGAAAGATGTTCCTGCTAAGCAGACAGACATCACAGTTGTAACACAGGACAACTACAAAGAAGTACTTATCGATTCTGGATACTACACAGAAGACGAAATCAAATAATCTAACAAGAAATTAAAATACATAGTATAAGAGGGAGGCGGCTCAGCCGCCTCCCCCACTATATAAAGAAAAGAAAGGAATGACAGATGGAAGATTACATTTTGGAAATGAGAGAGATCACTAAGGTTTTCCCTGGAGTAAAGGCTCTTGATAATGTAAATCTAAAAGTAAAGCGTGGCGAAGTTCACTGTCTTTGCGGTGAGAATGGAGCCGGAAAATCTACACTTATGAAGGTCCTTTCTGGCGTATATGGATACGGAACATATTCTGGCGACATACTCTACAACGGAGAAGTTCAGAAATTCAAGGGAATAGCTGATAGTGAGCAAAAAGGAATAGCAATCATATATCAGGAGCTGGCACTTATACCAGAACTTAGCGTATATGAAAACATCTATTTCGGACATGAAATCATGAAGGGTAAGACAATTGACTGGAACGAAACAATCGTACAGGCAAGCGAGATGCTTAAGAAAGTTAAGCTCGATGTTGATCCTTCTACAAAGATAAAGAACCTTGGTGTTGGTAAGCAGCAGCTCGTTGAGATTGCAAAAGCACTTAGCAAGAATGTTAAGCTTCTTATCTTAGATGAGCCTACATCATCACTTAATGAAGATGATTCAGAAAATCTTCTTAAGTTAATAAAAGAGCTTAGAGAACAAGGCGTAACCTGCATCATGATATCTCATAAACTTAAAGAGGTTATAGCAATTGCTGACTCTATTACAGTTTTAAGAGACGGTTCAACAATCTGTACTATGGATTGCCATGAGCAGGAAATTAAAGAGTCTGACATCATTAAGAATATGGTTGGACGTGAAATTGACAATATCTACCCAACTAGAGAGAAGAAAGCTCCTGGTAAAGTAGTTTTCGATATAAAGGATTGGACAGTAGAAGATCCAATTAAGGGACGTGAAATTCTTCACAATGTTTGCATGAACATAAGAGAAGGCGAGATAGTTGGTCTCCAGGGACTTATGGGAGCTGGTAGAACAGAACTTGCTCTTTCAATATTTGGTAATACACCAAAATACAAGATTAAGTCTGGTGAATTAACATTTGACGGTAAGAAGTCAAGATTTAAAACACCAAAGCAGGCTATTAAGAGTGGTCTTGCTTATGTTTCAGAGGATAGAAAGGGTAATGGTTTAGTACTTATTCAGGATATTAAGTACAACACAACTCTTGCAAACCTTGAAAGAATCACAAACGGCCTCTTTGTAAATAACAACGAAGAAATTAAACAAGCAAAATATTATAAAGATTCAATCAACATCAAGGCACCAAGTGTAGAACAGAAGGTTGGAAATCTTAGTGGTGGTAACCAGCAGAAAGTACAGCTTGCCAAGTGGATGTTTGCTCGTCCTAAGGTTCTTATACTTGATGAGCCAACAAGAGGTATCGATGTTGGTGCCAAGTACGAAATATACACACTTATGAATAAACTGGTGGAAGAGGGTATGAGTATCATCATGATTTCATCAGAATTACCAGAAGTTCTTGGTATGAGTGACAGATTATACGTAATGAGCGAAGGTACAATCACTGGCGAACTCTCAAGAGAGGAAGCTACAGAACAGAAAGTTATGGCACTTGCCATCAAATCAAAGGAGGATTAACCAATGACAGAGATTAATGAGACAGTTCAAAAGAAGGAGAGCCTAGGCAAAGAAATTGGACATCTTTTGAAATCTAATCTTCGTGACTATATGATGTACATAGTGCTTATCATTATAATAGGCTACTTCACAATCAATACAGATGGTAAATTTATAACAGCTAATAACATTTCAAACTTATTTAACCAGGCAGCATACGTAGCAGTACTTGCTATAGGTATGACACTTATCTTAATACTTAAGCATATCGACCTTTCAGTAGGTTATGTTGCAGGTTTCTCTGGTGCTTTATGTGCCATTATGTTATCAAAAGGTGTCTCAGTATACATCGTTATACCAGCAGTTATCTTATTCGGACTTGTAATAGGTATCTATCAGGGTACTTTAGTAACAAGGGTTGGTGTACCGGCATTCGTAACTACTCTTGCAGGTATGTTCATCTTCAGAGGCCTCCTCGGTGTAGTTCTTAAAACAGGTACAATCGTTGTAGATAATGATACATTCAACGAATTAAACAATGGTTATATTCCAGATCTTCCAATACAGAGTTCACTTCACCTTGTAACAATGATTATCGGTGCTGTTATGGTTGCGCTTATAATCATGTCACAGATTAAAGAGAGAAATAACAAGAAGAAATATGGATTTAAGGTTTTATCAACACCTATATTCGTAGTTTCGCTTCTTATAATTGCAGCTGCAATTATGACAATAATAACAGTTCTTGCTGAAACAAAGGGTATTCCTTGGTCAGCAGTAATAGTAGCAGTAATCCTTGTAATCTATAACATGATGCTTAACAAGACAAAGCTTGGCCGTGCAATCTACGGTATCGGTGGTAACGATCAGGCAGCTGAACTTTCAGGTATCAACGTTAAGAACGTTACAATGTTCGCATTCTGCTCAATGAGTGTACTTGCTGCAATAGCTGGTATCCTCTATACATCAAGACTTAGATCAGCAACTCCTACAGCCGGTAACGCTTTTGAAATGGATGCTATCGCATCATCTTACATCGGTGGTGTTGCAGTATCAGGTGGTGTTGGTAAGGTTACAAACACTATTATCGGTACACTTGTAATTATGTCACTTACAAACGGTATGAACCTTATGGGTGTAGATGCTTACATGCAGTACATCGTAAAGGGTGCAATCTTCATCTTTGCTGTAGCATTTGACGTAGTCTCAAGAAAGAAAGCAAAATAATTAATTAACTTCATAATAGGAAACGTTTAACATAAGAAAAAGGTTCTGCGAGCGGTAGCTTGTGAATATAATGTATCGCTCGCAGGTAAAGACCTGGGGATGTAAAAATAAGTATAAGATTTGCGATAATCGGGGGATTAGAACAATGGGTTTTTCAAAAGATATATTACATCTGATTGTTAAAGACGAAGAATTTGGTAATGAAAGCGAAAGAATCTCTTTAATTATTAGAGCCCAGGCAGTTATATTATTGATACATACGTTAGTATTGTATAGCGTTTTCCCTTTTCTAGGCGAATGGCAGTCCTTCTATGTAGGGCTGTCATTCGTCACTCTTTTTGCAACCGTTATTGTTATGGGGACAAAAGGACATGTAAAATGCTCTAAGATATTACTTATTTTTACATGTACTCTTTATTCTATAGCCTGCATGATAACTTACGGTTACACAAGTGGATCTCAGTATTTTCTTATAATTGCACTGGAATTATGTTGTATAACATTCTATTTAAAATTTAGAACCAAACTTGCCATAGCATCCTTTGGTTGTATTTTGTTTGTTGCTTTAAATATAGTATCAGGAGCTCTTACACCTTTATATCCTTTATATGGAATTTGTAAGATATTTGTTAGAATCTTTTCCAGTATATTAGTTTTTGCCTCGCTTCTTATAGGGCTTGAACTTTTTTCTGGCAAGTCTCTAAATTCAGAAAAGAAACTTATAGATTATAACAAGAGGATTCTTATGGCTGCATCTATTGATCCTCTTACACAGTTGTTTAATAGAGGTGCGGTTAAATCATTTTTAACTACACTGACTCAGGATTTTGAAGATGGAAATAATGTCCTTTCAATAGGGATGGGAGATATAGATCATTTTAAACATGTTAATGATACATATGGTCATGGCGGCGGTGATGAAGTATTAAAAGCAGTTTCTGCTACTTTGAAAGAATGCATGGATGGCAAAGGCTGTGTTGCCAGATGGGGAGGAGAAGAGTTCCTCTTTGTATTTGACAATATTAACGGCGACCAGGCATTTGTGCTTCTGGAAGAGATGAGAAGTAAGGTTAAGGAACTTACTATTCCATATGAAGATAAAGAGATAAAAGTTACTATGACATTTGGACTTACAGAATATAGTCCAAGTCAGGGTGTTGGAGCGGCTATTGAACATGCTGATCAGAGACTGTATTTTGGTAAAAATCACGGAAGAAATAAGGTTTGTTATTAGCACTTTTTCAGTTTAATTCTGTTTTTAATGATTGTATAATATATCCATAGCTTTAAAATAAAATAAAGTACAAGGATTACAGATAGATAATGACGATAGGTATTGTTGTTTCGGGCTTGGTAGAAGCCTATATTAGGGATATATGTAAAGGGGTTTCAAGACTTGCTAAGCAGGAAGATGTTAATGTTGTTATTATTCCTGCTAAGTATTATGGACATGAATATGAACTAAATTTTGAATATCCATATGTATATCAATTCAATTCACTTTTTTCATACACAGAGCTGGATAACTTAGACGGTATTATCGTAGAAGTTGCTTCCGTTTGTATGTTTGCTGATGATGAGCATAAGAAGATATTCGCTTCTCATTATGCAAATATCCCACATGTTTATATAGCTTATTCTGATGATACGGCTAAGGGAGTATTTCTTAACAATGCGTCAGGATTACTTGATGGCCTTCACACTCTTTACAATGCTGGTGTCAGAAAGTTTGGTATGATTACTGGCCAAAAGGACAATGTTGATGCTATTGCCCGTAGGGAAACATTTCTTAATTTCCTTGATTCTAATAACCTTCCACATGATGAAAATTCAGTTTTTTATGGTGACTTTTTCTGGCCTTGTGAAGAACAGATTAATGACTTATTTGATGCCCATCCAGATGTTGAAGCTATTATTTGTGGTAATGATATTATTGCAGGAAGAGTATATGCTGTTGCTGAAGAAAGAGGGAGAAAGGTTGGAGTAGATTTATCAGTTCTTGGCTTTGACGATTCTTTCAACGCAGCAACTATGAATCCACCTCTTTCATCAGTAAGAACTGACTGTGTAGAACTTGGTGCGGAAGCATTTCGCAGTTTGATGAGAGTTATAAGAGGAGACCAGATAGAGGACCTTGAAATTGGGACTAAGTTTGTAATGAGAAAATCATTTACATGCTTTAATAAGATTAAAACTCTGGAAGAGGAAGATAGCAAACCTGATTTCTTTGATATTATTAAGTCCAGCGTTCATGTAATTGATGAGAGAGTCATTCTTACTCTCAGGTCACTATTTAACAAAATTGTAGATCTTGTTCTTTCTGTTTCAAAGAAAGAGATGACATCCAAGGAGTATGCAAAAAAAGCAGTTGAATATCTGGACAAGATGTTTGAACTTGGGATGGAAGATTATATTGACATAGGTCGTATGATCAACATTATGGATGACTTCTTTGATAAAATTATCAAGAAGTGTTGGGACAAAGAGATAATTGATATACATATTAATATTAAGTCAAAATGCTACAGAGAGATGGTATTTAAACTTAATGCTTCTTTAGATGATAAAACTCATCGCTATACAAAAAAAGTAGTTAGTATGCAGTCATTTGTCAGAGATACTATGGCATTTGAAAGAGGTAATGATCTTAGCTATGTTCAGGTGCTTTCTACTTTAAAGTGGATGAACATTAAGAATGCTGTTATCTATATGTACGATGAGCCTGTAATTCATTTCCAGCACGAAGATTTTGTAATTCCAGAAAAACTTTCTGTTAAGGCTGTACTTCATAATGGCGAAACTCTTTCTATTACAAAGATGAAGCAGCATATAAAGAAAAAAGAAATATTTAAGAATAAATATTTTGACTGGGAATCATATAATACAGCAATTCTTATGCCTATATTCTTTAATGAGATTATATATGGAATATTTATCTGCGATATGCCCAAGGAAGAGTACCTGTATTCAGAACTTCTTGTAAGTCAGGTTTCATCTGGTATCAAGATGCTTTCTCTTCTTGGAACTAACGAAAAGCTTCTTAAAGATTATGAAGCAACTCTTAGATCTCTTAAAGAGAATAATATCGTTCTTGAAAATATATCCAAGTCAGATGCACTTTCGGGGCTGTATAACAGAAGAGGATTTGAGTCCAATGCTCAGAAGTTTATAGATAGTCAGTTTGCCGCTGGTAAGAAGGTATGTATCTTTTATGTAGATATGAATAACCTTAAGATTATCAATGACAGATTTGGACATCAGGATGGTGACTTCTCACTTAAGGTTATATCAGACAAGCTAAAGGAGCATTTTGGCGATAAGGCAGTAATTGGACGAATCGGTGGTGATGAGTTCTGTGTTGCTACTGAGCCAAGAGAAGATGTATTCCCTGGTGAAGACTTATTTGAACTCTATGAGAGCTTTAGTGCATTCAACGAGAAGTCTGATAAAGACTACAATATTACAGTATCTGCAGGTGCCTGCGTAATGGATAAAGATGCCGGACTTAGCTTATCTCAGGCTATGACAATTGCAGATGAAGATTTGTATAAGGTTAAGGCTCTTAGATCTAAGAATGTAATCAAGGAAAAACTTAGATAAAAATAAGGTATAAATCAAGCATTTTATTGGAAAAATCCCTATTCTACAGCTAATAATAATATGTTATAATGTACGTGCTCTGTGTAAATGGGGCACGTTTTTCTGTGGCGATGCGCAGACCACAGAGAAAAAAATTATTTTTTAAGGAGGACATTAAGATGTCATTAAACAAGAAAAGCGTTGATGATTTTAACGCAAAGGGCAGAAGAGTACTCGTAAGATGTGACTTCAACGTACCACTTAAGAATGGTGAAATCACAGATGAGACACGTATCAATGCTGCACTTCCAACACTCAACAAACTTATTAACGATGGAGCTAAGGTAATCCTTTGCTCACACCTTGGTAAGGTTAAAGAAGGACCTAACGAGAAGGAATCTCTTGCACCAGTAGCTAAGAGACTTTCAGAGAAGCTTGGTAAGCCAGTTAACTTTGTTGCTGATTACAACGTAACAGGTGCTGACGCAACAGCTGCAGTTGCAGCTATGAACGAAGGAGATGTAGTTCTTCTTCAGA